>Ga0209536_100003677_pt1 | contig 24533 bp, 26 predicted proteins | sample DeeMarSeWOR28_12_FD_187461 | JGI IMG/M metagenome (GOLD analysis project Ga0209536, IMG submission 187461) | Marine sediment microbial communities from White Oak River estuary, North Carolina - WOR-2-8_12 (SPAdes) (version 2) | ecosystem: Environmental > Aquatic > Marine > Intertidal zone >...
GAAGTCCCGATCCAGAGCCTCGCCTGGCTCGACCCACTCTGCCTCCTTCAGGAGTTCGGGAGGTTCGAGGCCACCCAAGGCGACTGCAAGCGTGGCTCCGAAGTCGTCGGCGAAGTCCAGGACCAGCATGCACGCACCCTTTTCTGAGCCATCAGACCCTAACATACTCCGGCATAAGCCCGGCGACAGCAAGGAGGCCGTACGCCTTGAGCTACAGAGACCGTTTCGGAGGAAGAACCGCTACAAGATCAAGCCGACGTGGGGAGAAGCCGGAATGCTTCGGCGACACCGGCGAGTACGAGCCACGGAGCACCATGTGCAGGAGGTGCAACTACCGGAGAACCTGCGGGGTCATCGTCCAGAGGAAGCTGGCCAGCCAGGACGAGGAGGAGGACCGAGAACGGGAGCGCGCTCGGAAGAGCCGCTACCGGGGTAGGAACATCCCAGTGGATCCGGATCCAGCCGACTTCGAGGAGAGAGACGATGATGGAGGGCTGGGCTTCTTCGGCGCGTTGGCCATGAACGGGGCCCTATCTGGGCTGCGGGCCGGTCTCATCGAGGCGATCTATGCCATCGACGAGATCCCCCGCGTGCCGTATGAGGACCCGTTCGAGAAGGCCCTCAGCAGGGGCAGAGAGAAGGGCAAGAGGAGGAAGGATTGAGGCTGAAGCTACCGAAGCTGGACCCAGCCCTGGCCTACCTCAGCACGTCCCTCTTCATCCCACGCAGCGCGATCGTGGAGGGCCCGATTCGTCGGGCCCTCACCTTCGAGTTCGACAACGAGGAGCGAGAACTCGCTGTTACCCACCCCTATCATCTCGAGGTACCGAGGAACTACATCGTGGGGGAGCGACTACAGCGCCTTGGCGTGCCAGTGGTGGACCTCCGCCCCCACCTGTATGAGCGGACGAGCCTTCGCCCCAAGGACAACTTCGAGTTCCGTCCAGTTCAGAAGCCTGCCTGGAAGGCCCTGCTACCCGCCAGCAGGAATAGGGAGGACGGCATCCTCCGCCTCGACACGGGACAAGGCAAGACAGTCATGGGCCTCAGGTACGCGGCCGAGGTCGGTGGTCCTCTCCTGGTGGTGAGCTGGCAGAAGGCCCACCTGGGGCAGTGGGGCTTGGAGATCGACAAGCTGTTCCACCTGGACACGCCGGTGGGCTGGATCGGCGACGGGAAGATGGAGTACGACAGGGAGGTCGTCTTCAGCACAGTGCAGACCCTTGCGAAGCTGGTGGACAACGGCGGCCTACCGCAAGACTTCAGCACTCGCTTCGCGTTGGCCATCTACGATGAGGTTCACCACCAAGCAGCTCGCTGGTTCTGCAAGGCATCAGACATCACGACGGGGCAGAGGCTCGGCTTGACGGCCACACTCAAGCGCCGTGACCGCTGCGAGGGCATCGTCCTTGCGCACATCGGCAAGGTTCTCTACAACGACCCGTCCGAGCATACCCTCGTGCCCACAGTCCACCTGCATGACACCGACATCGAGCTCGACGACGACGACCCCGACGTCCTGGATGTCACTGGTGAGTTCAACGTCTCCCGTCTGAGGAGCAAGCTCGCCAGTATCCCCGTACGAAACAGGAGGATCGTCGCCTGCGTGCAACGCAGGCTCAGACAGGGGCACAAGGTGTACCTGGTGAGCCACATCAAGGACCACGTCTACCTCCTCGTCCGCATGCTTGGGGCGAAGCAACTCCAGCCGGGGATCATCACCGGCGACGAGAAGAAGGCCGAGGAGCGTCTGTGGCAGCTGAGGAACCACGACGTGGTGGTAGCCACCATGAACGTGGGGAAGGAAAGCTACAACCGACCGGAGCTGAGTGCCGTAGTCCTGGCCACTCCGTTCTCGATCGATCCTTACGCGCCGACCGAATGGACCCAGGTGACCGGCCGCGCACTACGCCCACTGGCCGGCAAACTCGACCCAGTCGTCGACGTGTTTCTCGATCGCGGAGTTACGAGAAGCAGGGGCATGACCATGTCCATCGTGAACTGGTGCTCCGCCAACAACTGGCCCATAGAAGGTGACGAATGGAGAAGAAGCAGCCAAGCCCGCGTCCGGCGGGCATTCACGGCCTCGTCGGCGTCCGGAGCGGGAGGTACTACTACGTCGGCATCGAGGACAAGAAGAGGACGAAAGAGCTCCAGAGGGAAAGGGGGAAGGACTTCATCGCCCTGAAGGAGACCTTCGAGATCATCGTCTCGCATCGGCAGAGCGAAGCGCCCATGCAAGTGTTGATCCTCCCAACCCCGGTTCCTCCGTTCTCTGGACCTACGAAGGTCGAGGTCAGGATCGACGCCATCGTGGATCTCTCCAAGGAGGAGGAGATAGCCAACGTCTACCAAGCGATGACGGCCTCCTCCGGCCTGATCCTCCCACGGACCGGCCTCTACCATGGCGCTCACGGGTAGAGATGCCCTCGTCGAACTCTCCAGCCAGTACGAGGGGTGCAAGCGCTGCGGATTGCACGAGCATCGAACACAGGTAGTGTTCGGCAGCGGAAGTGCAAGCGCTTGCGTGATCATCATCGGAGAGGCGCCTGGCGAAGACGAGGACGAGGAAGGCGAGACCTTCATCGGCCCGAGCGGCCGCCTCTTGATGGACATGATCGCGAACGCATGGCCAAGGACGGACCAGCTGGAGGAGATCCGTGCCATAGAGGAGGACGACGAGTACTTCGGCGCCCTCAGGGACTACCTGGACAACTACGTCTTCTGGACCAATGTTGTGCCCTGTCGCCCATTGGACAACAGGACCCCTGGCACGAAGGAGATCAACGCGTGCAAGGACCGGCTGTACCGGACCATCTACGCCATCGATCCAGACCTCGTGATCGCAGCGGGGAAGCCAGCCGCAAGTGCACTTGTCGGCAAGGTAATCCCGATCCTGGCTAAGCACGGGAAGCTCTTCGACATAAGCATCCCCAGCCCGGAAACAGGTAACCCCATCCGGTACCCGATGCTGGCCCTCCTCCATCCCGCCTACCTGCTGAGGAAGGGAGATCAGGCGCTGGTATCGAGGAAGGAGGGGAACACCTACGACACCATCGAGGACCTGAAGTACGGCTTCTACCTACTCCAGAGCGCGCTTGAGCGCGTCCTCGATACCTCATTCCCAGACAGGGAGGCCACGAGATGAGCGACGTCACGGCAGAAGCCAAGGCGGAGGCTGAGGCTGCCGCGAAGGCCCTCGCGGAAGCATGCGACGAGATCGAAGAGATCCACGAGCTGTTCCGGAACCACTCGCCGGAGGCTTGGGAGAGACTGAAGGTACTCAACACGGAGATCCCGTTACTGCGAGAGAAGGCCAAGGAAGCGGCCCGCAAGGTTGGGGCCGGGATGCACGAGCTCCACCCAGGACACTTCTTCCAGGTGAAGAGGCCCCCGACGAAGATCGAGATCGACACGGAAGGTCTCCTCGAGCGGGCTGAGCAGCGGGGAGAGATCGACGACCTGTTGGACGCCGAGGTCCTGGAGTACAAGGTCAACCCTCACCAGATCGACCGGCTCACCGGACCGATGAAGGCCGTGTACTCCACCTACGTCACGAAGAAGTCGGGGATGTCGGCGGTCTCGCTACCGCTGCAACTCAAGTGACCGGGCGGCATGCTGCTACGCGGCGAAGTGAGGGGCCGCATCTGGATAGATGGGCAGCCACCGTGGTTCTTCACGAGAGAACTCACCGAGGAGGACATAGGCATGTCTCCGCGTGATAGTCTCCGAGGACTCCTCGGAGATGGGAACGCCAGGGTCACCGTCTCCATGGAGATGCGGGACACCGACTACGGCACAGGCTTCGGCACGCACGTGTCGGTCGCCCTGACCTGCGATCAGGAGGAGAGCTCCGTGCGTGAGGCTGCCAGCATCGCCACAGGACTCGCCGAGGAGTTCGTGGAGGAGGCCTTCGACACAGCACGGGAGCTGTTCGACCAGACGCCGACCAAAGGGTCCAACTGATGACGTCCGTCCGGCTCGACCCGCTTGAGGTGGCAGTCAGCCTGACGACGCGCGAAGTGAAGCTCCGATACAGCGTGGTGGTGATCGACAAGGAAGTCGAGCATCTACTGGCGACCTCCGAGGCCTTGGTGCACCCGACAGACGAGCTGTGGGACAGCTTCTCCGCCGACGTCGCCCGCTTGGTCTCGGAGCTGGAAGCCAGTATCGGGCTCCGTGGGTTGACCGGAGAGGACCCGCTGGATGACGAGGAAGACGACCTTGGCGACAAGGATCTGTAGTGGCAAGTACAGAGCTGCAACTCCTGTCGAACATCATCAAGAAGGGGTCTCTCTCGGAGGCGAGGAGGCGAGGGGTAACGCCGGACCTCTTCTTCACAGAGGAAGGTCGAGAGCTGTTCGGCTGGCTCCAGGAGGAGTACGCCGACCCACGGCACCACGGAGTGGTCCCCAGTCTCGAACGTGTACGCCGGCACTTCCCTGACTTCGACTACCGGCCGTCCCGCGATTCCATCGACGCCCTGGTCACGGAGCTACTCAACCAGAACGTCACGGTCGGGTTCCGAGAACTGACCGAGGAGATGGACGCCCTCATCGAGGAGGGTGAAGACCCGCAACTGGTGCTGCAGGCGTTCCTCCCCCAGCTACGGGACCTGACCGTCACCGGGGGGAGCGCCGGCCACGCCCTCATGTCGAAGGCCGGGAGCCAGCTCAAGCGCGAGTACGAGCTGATGGAGATGGCCGGCGGCATCACTGGTATCCCATTCCCGTGGGCTCCGCTGAACAAGGGCACGGCCGGAATGCACCCGGAGGACTGGATCGTCATCTACGGGCGGCCGAAGAACATGAAGACCTGGACTGCTCTGTTCATCGCCGTGTACGCCTACTCCCTGGGATACCGAGTGATGATCTACTCGAAGGAGATGTCGAAGCAGATCCTGATCCGCCGGGCCGCAAGCATCATCTGCGAGCTGGACTACTTCCGCATCAAGACTGGAGGCCTCAACGACAGCGACAGGAAGCTGTACTTCGAGATGCTCGCATCTCTCCAGGACTGGGAGTCGAGCATCGACAGCAACGGGAAGCGCGCCTCTCTGTGCTTCATCGACCGGAGGCTTCACGGCAGGCGCGGCTCAACAGTCGATGCTCTTGCCGCGGAGGCTGAAAGATTCGAGCCCGACCTCATGGTCGTGGACGGCTTCTACCTGATGCGGGACGGGCGCACCAACGTGCGGTCGCGCGACTGGAAGCAGATCAGCAACATCTCGTCCGACTGCAAGGACATGGCGCAACATCTCAGCATCCCGGTCATCGGCACCACCCAGGCAAATCGAGGCGCCAACAAGACCCGCGGCGACGACCTGGACGAGGTCGCCTTCGCAGACGCTATCGGTCAAGACTCCGACTTGGTGGCCCGTGTCTTCAAGGGGAAGAGCCTGTCTACCGGGAAGCCCAAGGTGATGCTTACCTTCCCTGGAACCAGGGACTCCATCCTCAACCCGTTCGTGATCAACGCATGGCCCGGGGCAGACTTCTCGCTCCTACAGTCCACGGTGAACGTCGAGGCCTTCCTGAAGGACAAGGCCTCATCCGACGAAGAGGAAGCGAGACAGAACGGCCAATCCTCCGGAGGTGACGGTGCCAAGAGGCAGAGGAGGCGGAGGAGGAAGCAATCGGAGCGCCTCCGCGCGTGAAGGCGCGGTCCTCACCACCGTCAGCAAGTTCGTACAGGGCCTGAAGCCAGGGGCCAACAACAACTGGCTGGGGTACTGCCCGCTACACGGGGAAGTACCAGGCAGGTCCAAGCCGTCCTTCAGCTTCAACAGCGAGACCGGCCTGTGGAACTGCTTCTCCGGGTGTGGCGGTGGAGGCCTACCGCAGCTGCTGAAGCTGGTAGGAAGGTCCGGCACGTTCGTCGACAAGACGATGGCCCGGCTCCGGCCCTACCTGAAGGAACCGGCAAGGAAGAGCACGTCCTCTCACAAGGAGGGGCTGTTCCTCGCTCAACACCCGCTGCCGGAGAAGCTGCTGGGGCTGTACGAGTACGCCCCTGTAGACCTACTGAACACCGGCTTCGACAAGGAGGTGCTGTACCAGCACGACATCGGCTTTGATCGAGAACTCGGGCGGATCACGTACCCGGTCAGGGATCTGTCAGGGACGCTGGCGGGGATCGTCGGCAAGCCCATCGGAGACGACGGGCCCGGGAAGTACGTGGTCTACGAGAAGGAGCTGCAGGAGAAAAGCAAGGACTTCCGCAACTACTCCTTCGACAACCACCGCTTCGTCTGGCGGTGGGAGCGTGTCTACCAGCGCCTCTACTGCTCAGAGGAGCCAACGATCATCTACGTGACAGAAGGCTTCAAGGCCTGTCTGTGGATGGTCCAGCACGGGTTTCCCGACACGGTCGCCTTGATGGGGACCAAGTTGAGCACCGTGCAGCAGAAGTTCCTTGAGAGGCTCGGTGGAACCGTGATCCTGTGCCTCGACGACGACCATTGGGGGCGTGCAGGAACACGCAGAATAGGCTATAAGCTTCGCGGTCTTAGGGTGAAGGTAATCCACTACCCGTACAGGTATTGGGACCTGCAACCCGACGACCTCACCGAGGAAGAACTCCTCAACGCGATCAACAACGCGTACACCTACACACGATGGAGACGAGAATGGCAAGGAGCCGTGCGATCGGGCTGAGAAGGTCCGTGCTCCGTGGAAGAAGGTCTCAAAGGGGTACCGGTGGCTGGCGCGGAGGCTGGAGGGATCGTTTCGACATCCCGAAGGCTGAAGCCGAGCCCATCCTACTGACCCCCGGAGAGTACCCGGATCCAGACAACATCGACGAAGAGACGGAGGAGATGGGCTTCGCCCACTTCCACACCTGCAAGTCCCATGGGGTCAAGCTGAAGCCCAAGGGACCCGGCAGCTACTACAGCGATCGTTGCAACCTCGAGTACGCCCAGACCATAGGGCAGGCGGAGGAGGCCAACTGCCTGCCGTGCCTGAAGAGGGAGCAGGGGGACCGCCGCATCGGGCTCAAGTCCCTCTACAGCTTCAACGTCGTCCACTTCGGGATCTTCGAGAAGCAGCCGGTCGAGCGCGACGGCAAGAAGGTCCGGTACGAGCGTGACGGCGAGAACCACAAGCGTGGCGATGTCGTCATGCAGTGGGGCCAGGTCACCCGTCCGAGGGACAAGAAGGAGATCCTCGAGGAGATCGACGACCTCATCGAAGAAGAGGAGGTTGTCCTGGCACGGAAGAAGTACGTCGAGGTCGGCCTCGGCTTCCGGGACCAGCTGACCCTCATCGACGAGGACGCCAGCAAGTTCTGCCGCTGCGGTGGCAACGTCGCGCCGGAGGCCTTCGAGTGCGAGAGGTGCGAGGAGGAGCTCATCAGCGTCGAGGAGGAGAACCTCTCGCCGAAGGAGGTGGAGGACTACTCCGTGGAGCGGCAGAAGTGCGACCACTGCGGCCACGTCGGGCTTCCCGTTCCGATCCCCGTGTGCGACAACTGCAACGAGCCGGAGCCTCTGACCTTCGCCGAGGTGGTGGCCTACGTACGGCGGGTCGGTGAAGGGAACAAGAGCCAGATCCGCATCGAGAAGGTGGTGCCGATCACGGAGTTCGAGCTCCCGAACGGCGCCTCCATCATCGAGTGGGAGGAGGACCCGAACGACGAAGACGAGATGGTCGCCGCGCTCGACGAAGACGGCAACTACGTCTTCACCGAAGAGTACGGCATCCGGAAACTGGTCCAGAGCCAGTTCAACTTCGAGAAGGTCCACCGGCCGCGCGACCACTCCTGGCACGCGAAGAAGCTCGGGTGCAAGGTGCCGAGCAAGTGGAAGTCCGTCTCGAGCTCGAGCAAGTACGCCAACTACGAGGACGACGAGGACAACGGTGCGGAGGAGGAGGAAACCTCGACCGGACGGAGGCGCACGCGTCGTCGCCGACGCTCCAGGGCCCAGGCCGAGTAGAGCACGAGCTCTTTCGGCATAAGGCCCCCCAGCGGCCTGGAGGCGTAGTCACGCCTCCAGGTCCTCCTTCTTAGCTACAGCAGAGGGGACGTCATGGCATTCAGGATCGTGCGGACACCGTTCCCCGTCTACATCCGTACGAAGGCCGAAGCCGAACACTGGCTCCAGTACTTCTACGAGACGGCCTACGAGAACGGGGTCGGGTTCGACACCGAGACTACCGGGCTGGACAACGTCAACGACCGGGTGAGGTTCTTCTCCTTCGCCAACCGGGACGCCAGGATCTGTGGTCCGCTGCGCTTGCTGAAGGTGTTCGCCCCTCTACTGGAGGATCCCCACGTGGAGAAGAGGATGTCGAACGCCAAGTACGACCAACACATGACGTACAACCACGGCATCCAAGTCTGGGGGCACATCCAGGACACTATCGACCAGGACTTCCTGTACGACGAGAACAGGCTCGGTAGGCACAAGCTGAAGGTGGCCGCGGAGGACCACCTCGGACTACGCATGACGCCGTTCAAGAAGATCTTCGGGGACGTTGGATCAACGGAGAACGAGGTCAAGCTCCACTGTCACGTGCACGACATCCTCGAAGAGAACGATGTCGGTGACCCGAGGAAGGCCTACGACATGGCCGTGAGAGTCATGATCCGGCTGCGCAAAGTCGACGCAGAGCCGGAGATCCTCGATGCCCTGAGGAAGCTGGACCTGTCCATCCGAGGGGGCTACAGGCTCAACGCCAGGAAGCTGCTGGTGATCGCGCGCAAGTTCGGCTTCGCGCGCAAGACGGCGGGAAAGGGCGGGTACGTCTCTGACATCGTCGAGTACCTCGGCGGGCCACGTCTTCCCGACTACAAGGAACGGCCCCTTTGGAAGCCGTTCATCGAGCGGGAAGACTCGATCCAGGACATGCACGACATGCTGTGGTCGGACCTGCTGTCGCTCATAGACATCGAGGAGGACCCGGTAGAGCAGCTGCGTACCCGGATAGCCGATTACGCCAGCCTCGACTCGTGGGCGTCCTACATGCTCGTGGACCGGATGCGCGACCTGCTCGACCAAGAGGAGATGGTCACAGAGGGCGTGGAGTACGACGGCGACGAACCGATCACGCTGCTGGAGCACTCCGAGGAGACCCGGGTGCCTTTCGTCCAGACACTCTGGAACATGGAGCGTCGGGGCTTCGCCATCGACGTCGAGCAGACGGAGGAGTACGCCGACGAGATGCAGGAAGAGCTCGACGACATCGAGCGAGCCATCGTCAAGCTGACAGGGGACCTGGACTTCAACGTCAACAGCACGCATCAGCTGAGGGAGGCGTTCTACACCAAGGCAGCTAACGGGAAGTGGACGGACCCATTCGGGGATCCGCCGAAGGTCTGGACCTCGGGAGGGGTGAGCGGAGTCAAGCTCCCATCGACCAAGAAGGAAGTCCTGGAGACGTGGGCCGGGAAGGGGGATCAGCTGGCACAGCTGGTCGTGGAGCACAGGCACTTCCGCAAGCTGCACGACGACTACATGGTGGGCCTCCCGAAGTGGGCCGATCACAACAACCGGATCCACACCTCCCTGAACTCCGGGGGCGCCCGGACGTGGCGCCTGTCCTCCAACAACCCCAACCTCCAGAACATCCCCATCAGGGATGAGGTCTGGGGTCCGAGGATCCGCAGCCTGTTCGTCGCCGGTCTCTGGGGAGACTGCGTACCCAGCATCTGCCTTTGGGACCTGCTGGACGTCGAACCACCAGACCTGCCGCCCAACTTCCCCATGACCTTGCTGGTAGCCGACTACCGGCAGGTCGAGATGAAGATCCTGGCGCACTTCAGCCAGGACCTGGGGATGCTCGAGGCCATCAACAACGGCCTGGACATCCACTGCCAGACCGTCGCTCTCGCTTCGGCTCGCGGGGTGAAGGGCGTGCCGTCCGGGGTCACGTACGAGATGGCCTATGAGGCCAAGAAGGCGGAGGACCCGACGAAGGAGCAGCAGGTCCTCGTCAACGCACGTCGCGAGCTGAAGGCGACTGGCTTCGGCCTCGTGTACGGCATCGGCGCACTGAAGCTCGGTATGCAGCTGGGCTTGCCCATCGTCAAGAAACGGACGAAGAGCGGCCGTACGCGCGACTGGTGCCCTGTAGCGCAAGACCTCATCGACGACTACCTGCACCAGATCTACCCGGGCGTTGGGCAGTGGATTCAGGACACCCACGACATCTGCCGGGAGGACTTGGTCGTCTACACCGTCGCCGGGCACCCGAGACGGCTGCCAGACATCATCTCCAACGACGGCATGTTGCGCTCTGCTGCGGAGAGGCAGGCACCCAACAGCCGTATTCAGGGCAGTGCTGCCGACATCTGCAACGCGGCAATGCTGCGCTGCGAATCTGACCCCGTCCTGAGGAAGCTTGGGGTCAGGCTACTGCTGCAAATCCACGACGAGCTGGTCTTCGAAGTGCCGGATACGCCGGAGTTCGTAGAACCAGCCAAGAGGAGGATCAAGGACCGCATGGAGAACCCATTCCCGATGCGTGTGTCGATCGATATCGACATCGCCAGCGCAAAGAGCTGGGGAGAAGCGAAGGGATGACATCCAAGCCCTTAGCCTTGCTGAGACAGCAAGACGGAAGTGGACCTACGACCTCAGCGCGGACATCGCCGCGCCGCCTTCCCCAACTGGAGGTCGGTGTGACACCTCGAATCGACCCCACAGACGCCCCCGACCGCAAGCCCTTCTGGGTGCACTACACGGTTAGCGCGGACGTCGTGCATCCCAAGTATGCAGGGCGGAAGGCCGTCGGTCCGTACCTGACCGAGACAATCGCGCAGGACCACGCGTTCGACATCGCCGGCTACGAGGGCGTCTACGGCGTGTCCATCCGGTGTGGGCCGCTCGCGGAGACCTCATGAACGTGGGGATTGAGCACCTACTCGACACGAAGCCAGCCGTGTACCGCTTGGTCATGACTGGACAGGGCGACACCTACATCTCCTTCGTTCCGAAGGACGTGTACGACTGGATCTTGATGGACGAGACTCCCGGGAGGGAAGGCGACGCCAGCAGGTGGATCGACACCGGCGCCCCGCAGAGCGTGGTCGACAAAGCTGCCAGCCACAAGGACGGGCCGTTCGATCTGTCGGTGACCATCGGTAGCTACTGGAACGACAGAGCTATCCACGCCGCCGAGCTATTCCCGTCCTTCTTCGACCACGATGAGGCAGACGCCTACGTCAGGGAGAACGGGCTCATCGTCATGGAGACCTGGGAAGGGTACATCTACTGAGGAGCGAAGATGGGAACTCCCGTCTCCCTAACGACTGCCCAGCTGAGGAAGAAGATCGCCAAGAGGACGGGGCTGCCTGAGTGGATGGTGGCCCAAGTCCTCGACGAAGCCATCAAGCTGATGCAGGTGGAGCTGATCCAGCAGGGAGAGATCCTGATAGCGCGGCTTTGCCGCATCTCCACGACGATCCGCGTCGTAGCCCGCCCGAACGGAGGGCGGGTGAAGCGTATCGTCCTCACCATACGACCGGTGCGCAGCTTCAGGCAGCGGTTGAACGCCGTGAAGCTCGGTTAGTCTGTACTCCAGGAGGTCATCATGGAGAAGTACGGCGTCGTCACCAACGAGGAACTTGTGAAGGCCGCCAGCCAAGAAGGGCAACCCTGCCCGGAGTGCGGCAGCACGAAGGTCGACTACACGGGCCTGACCCCGCTCTGCCCGAAGTGCGGCACCAAGCCCTGGGAGAAGAAGCCAGGTGGCAGGAAGAAGTAGGAAGAAGGAAGAGGAGCCCACCCGGGACGAGGTTCTCGATGCTCTGGAGAAGGACCTCAAGAAGCGGTACCCGGGGAGGGTGTTCAGGGGCGAGGAATACACGATGCCGTGGGCCCTCAAACGGCTGCCCACGGGGATCATCGACCTCGACATCGCCCTGAACGGCGGCTTGCCGGCCGGCGGACTGACCATGCTCGTTGGGAAGCCCTCAGTCGGGAAGAACTTCGTCATCAACAAGGTCTTCGCTCAACAGCAGCGGCTCTACGGAGACGAGTGCGCCATCGCGGTGATCGGCTTGGAGTTCCCCTACGACAAGGGGCAAGCCAACTTCAACGGCGTACGTGTACCCCTATCGGACGCCGAGATCGCGGTGGAGGACAAGAAGTCGTGGCAGCTCTACGGCCACGGCCTCACCGATGAGCAGCAGGAGCTGTTCCGGTCCAAGATCGGGCGGTTCTGGGTGGTTCCGCCAAGCACGGCGGAGGAGAACTTCGACGTGGCGGTAGACCTCATCGACAGCGGTGAGTTCAACGTGGTAGCCATCGACTCCTTCGGCTCCGTCCTCTCGCGGGAGGAACAGGACAAGCCCCTAACGAAGGAGGCAAGGGTCAGCGGTGCTGCGAAGCTGAACACCCAGCTCATGCGCAAGATGACAGCCGCACTGGCTCCCGGTCCAGACGGAATGCCGAACCTCACCTGCGTCATCGGCCTCAACCAAGTACGGGCCAACATCGGAGCTCAGAAGTTCGACCGGAAGACCAACGAAGGCGGTGCGTGGTCCCTGAAGCACGGCCGGTTCGTCACCATCGAGCTCGCCATCATCGCAGCCGTGAAGGCCGGCTCGGAGAAGGCGAAGAAGAAGATCGGGAAGGTCGTCAAGTGGGAGGTCACCAAGCAGAAGGCCGGCGGGCATGAGGGCCATGAAGGGCAGTTCAACTACATCCTGGCGGACGTGGACTTCGACCGAGCCGAGCTGGCCTTGCGCGTCGGTACTCAATACGGAGTCATCAAGAAGAAGGGTTCCTTCTACAGCTACGAGGATGTACAGATCGGGCAAGGCATCGCCGCTGCCTCCGCCTTCCTCAGGAATGCTAACCTGGTAGAGGAGATCGAGGAGGCCACCCTCAAGGCTGCCGGCGTGCAGTACATCCTCTGATGGCCTGCCCGTTCTGTGGAAGCACCAAGGCCAAACAGGCTCCCGTCGGCTACAAGCTGCAGTGCGAGAGCTGCGGCCGCGTGTTCAATAAGCCACCCAAGAGAGTGAAGAGCAAGTCGAGGACGACGAGGGCCCGCTCTTCCCGGCAGGAGAAGTACAACGCGAAGGCGGTAGGCGGGCGCGTCACCGCCAACTCCGGTGCGCTGGGTGAGAAGGGCGACGTGCGCGTACCCGGTCTCCTGCGGGACGAGAACAAGACCACCAAGCACCGCTCGTTCTCTCTAAAGCTTGCAGATCTGGAGCGGATTGCGGCACAAGCTGAGGGAGACGAGATACCCGTGTTGACCATCTGCTTCGAGGACGACCTCCGGAAGCAGTACCGCGTCATCTCCGACGCGTGGTTCCACCAGCTACTGGAGGCTCACCGTATGCAGCAGGAAGACCAAGGATGACTCCCATCCTCACCATCGACGACTTGGAGCAGGCCTCACAGAAGGAGATCTCGGCCGCAAAGGTGCTGCTGGACATCAAGGGGCGCGTGCTGGGGCAGCTCAAGAAGGAAGGCCAGTACATAGGGCTGACCCTGGAGCAGTACCGCGAGATCCTGTCATCCTCACGGCCCTACGAGTGCCCGTACTGCGGTGGGTGGGGCGAGATCATGCCGCCGAAGCCCAGGGAGGTCGGTGTCATCCACCCCTCGTCTGCGCATCTCTGCAAGCTCCGGCTCTACTTCGACGTGACTGGGGAGATCGCTCCCCAGGAGTACGTCGCGCCAGAGACGCAGATCACCTACGCCATCGGCCACGCGATCCACGACCAGCTCCAGGGAGCCCTGGGGCGGCACTTCGAGGATCTGCAAGAGCAGTACGACATGGAGGGCGAGGACGAGCAGTGCATGTTCGAGGCTGAGGCCAAGGTCGACATCGACGGTCTTGTTCGAGGACGCACAGACGGCCGAATCCTTCTCCCGAACGTCGGAGCGATATGGGAGATCAAGACCGCCGGACCTACGGACTACGACTCCCTACGAGACACGCCCATCAAGAAGCACCGCTTGCAGGCCGGCGGGCTGTACACCAAAGCGCTGAACCTGCCGTTCACCGTCTACACCTACGTCTCCAAGATCTACCCGCATCCGATCAAGGAGTTCGTGGAGCCCTATGACCCCTCGATCTTTCGAGCATGGTGGCGCAAGAAGGGGCAGCCGGTGCAGGAAGCACTGGACAACGGCAGTCCGCCCATAGCTGACGCGAAGCCGGCCGAATGCCGGCAATGCATCTACGAACACGAGTGCCCGCAGTCGCTGGCCAAGAGAACCCGCCTCAGGAGGTAGAGCATGGCGAGAGACAGGGCCGACTACTCAATCCCGCTGGACGAAGGCCTCGACGAGTACGACAACGCCGAGGCGAACGCGCTCGGTAGGCTGGATGAGACGAAGCTGTCGTTCCGGGACGAGATCCCGAAGTGGGTGGATGGCAGCGACTTCGATGGCCGCATACCGTCGAACCTGAGCTCGCTGGATGCCCGCGAGATCGGCGAGTACTACAACCTGATGATCGAGTTCACCGACTACGTGAGCGGCCAGTGCGTCCTCGGTAGAACAGCGATGCTCGCTGCCACGGAGAAGTTGAAGCTCACCAAGGCAGCAGTACGGAAGACCAAGACCGGAACCGTCCAGCAGAAGGAGGACAGCACCCTCGTCGATGCCCGCTACGTCGAGGCCAACGCGGCTTACATTGAGGCGAAGTGCTTCTACGAGCTGCTCGAGCGGATCGAGAAATCGGCAAGGCGGGACTGTGCGTTCATCTCCAGGATCATCGAGACGAAGAAGCTGGAGTTCGAGCGCGGCCGCAGGAGCGGGTCCATCGGCAGCAGGGCAGCGGCAAACCGCTTCCGCGTCGATGGCGATGACGAGAAGGCGAAGGAGAGGAAACGCCGTCGGACAACACGTAGGCGTCGGCGGAGTCTCTGATGGGACGATGCCTGCATGTCGTCTACGAGATCCTCCCTCCCTCCGACAACCACATACGGTCGGTGCAGTACCGCATGGTCAGAGGGAAGAGGAAGGCGGTCATCGGCTACACCAAGGAGGCCGAGGACTACAAGAACGCCTTCGTGCAGACGATCGGAGACGACTTCTTCGACGCCATCCAGGAGTTCGCTGCCGGACACAAGCCATGGATGGTCTACCGCCTGGAGATCCTACTGTGCTTCCCGCCAACCCAGCTGCTGAACAAGGGCTGGCTGGAGAAATGGGCGAGCGACTCCCGACCAGGAACCAAGATCCCGCACAAGAAGGGCGAAAGGAAGGCGAAAACACCCTATAAGGGACTGGACACCCTCAACCGGCGTAAGCTGCTCGAAGACGGGCTGTCGGAGGCCATCGCCATCGACGATTCCCTCTTCTGGGAGAGTGGTGGCGTCAAGCTTGTGCTTAGCGACTGCGATCCGAGGGTGGAACTGATACTGGAAGAGATACCGCCCGCGCTGTACGGCATCCCACCGGAGTACACGGACGATGCCTGAAGATGAACTCGCCCTACTGACGAGGCTGAACAAGAGCGAACTCATCCAGATGGCGCGGGCAGCCGGCCTCGGCAACCTCGGTCGCAATCTCAGCAGGAGGAAGATCGCGGAGGCCCTTGTGGGCGCCGAGGCCGGAGAGATAGAGCAGGATGCTCTGCAGGAGTGGCGAGAGCTGATGGAGGCGCACATCGACAAGAACAGGAAACGCCTCCTTTCGCAGCTTCCTGGGTGCACCGGATGCTGCACCACCTTCGGCTGTCCCGATGTGATCGTGGCCCGATGCTGGGACGGCTTCAGCCGTGACATGCTCTGAGACGTCGGTTACATGCGTCGGGTGCGCACGCCTCCCTCAGTGCAAAAGGGCCACTGCGCGCATGATCCATAGGGATGAGAGTTGCGAGCTCTACGAGCCTGCCACACAAGGAGAAGAGCTGGCTCGCCTCCGCATCCTTGAGGAGTTCGGTGCTGCTGCACTCCTCCACAAACCCAACCCACGAATCTCCCCTGGAGAGGAACCAGATATGGCAGTGAAACGCCCCACCCTCAGGAAGCTGGCTCGCGCCGCTGGCATCCTGCCGAACGACGCCAAGACCTTCCAGCTGAAGCCCGAGGAGCTTCTTGAGGAGCTGGCCCCGCACTTCGACGGCATCGAGGACATGAGCCAGGAAGAAGTCGAGGAGCTCATCGCGGAGGTCGAGGCATCGGGCGCCGGCGAAGAGCAGAAGGAAGAACCGAAGACCACGACTCGCCGCCGGACGACACGGAAGAAGGCCGCCCCGAAGGAAGAGGCGAAGGAAGAGCCGGAGAAGAAGACCACGACGCGCCGGCGCACGACGCGGAAGAAGGCCACCGAGAAGGCCGAAGAGCCCGAGAAGAAGACGACCACGCGCCGCCGGACGACGCGGAAGAAGGCCGCCGAGGCCGAGGCCGAGGCCGAGAAGAAGACCACGACCCGTCGTCGTACATCGACGAGGAAGAAGGAAGAGCCGAAGGAAGCGGCGGCGAAGGCCGACGTCCCGGACCTCGGAGGCATCGTCGACAGGCTCGACACCATCGGCGGGGAGGTCGACGGCATCGCCAAGTCCCTGACCGGGACCGCCTCCAAGAAGCAGGTCGAGGACCTCGACTCGCGGGTCGGTGAGGTGGAGGAGGCCCTGGAAGACCTCCACGCCAAGCTGGACGGAGTGGCTGCCGCCCTCACGGACATCTTCAACTCGACCTTCGGCGACGACGAGCCGATCGAGAGCGTCTACGACTTGGTCGAGTCGGAATAGGTCCCGGGGAGGTAGAGGCAATCCTTGTCGACGTGGAGACCCTGCGGGGGATGACCGAGAGGGAGTTGTTGGACTGGGCCAAGGCCGAGCTCAACCTCCACTTGGACGTCTACGCCGACAAGGAGGCCCTCCTCGGGCGCCTCTTCCGCCTCGCGTTACCCGACAGTTGCGCTCAGGGAGTTGCCTGACCCCTGTATCGGAGCTCCGCCCGCCATGCAGGCGCAAATGGCCAGTGGTGCACCACCACTGGCGGCGAGAGAGAAGAAGCCCCGCCTGACCGAATGGAGAGGGGCAGACGGCGGCAGTCCAGAGCGCCGAGCCGTAGGCAGCGTAGCTCATGATCCACGGGCTCCGGCCTGCGTGGTGTTAGAAGCCTCCGGTGTTGACCGTGAGCGGCTCTGGGCTGCTCTTTTAGCCCCGCTTCTTCGGCTTCCTGCCGGTGGACGTTCGACGGCGCAGTTGCGCTTGCGAGGTACGTGCATGGTACTCCGCAGGTACCACCACCTTCGTCGTAGAGGCCACCGGCCGTGCTGGTGCAGGCTCGCCGGTGAGCAGGCGCACCGCGGACACGGACAAGGATCGCCGGATGCGCCTGTCCACCTTGGAGAGCAGACTCAACCCCATCCCCCAGATCCTGAGCGGTTGGTGACCCACCCGAGACGCAGACCACGGTACTTCACCGCCGGAGGCCAGACCCAGTACTGGCTCTTGTCCAAGGGGTACGGAGCCCGTACGTAGGGCTCAGTCGCGCCACCGAGGACCACGCCGGACGCCATGTACGTGTCCACGTACTGCGAGTCTGTCAGGTAGTAGAAATCGTCAGTGTCGCTGATGCAGCGAGGCCCACCGAAGAAGTCGATGGTGACGAAGTAGGCGTAGTGCCGGCGATCGACGAACAACAGCTGCCGGTCCTCCCCTTCGTTCTCCACCTCGGCTTGGACGTCTACCCCGCTGTGCACGTGGTACTCGTAAGAGTAGGAGTCACCGGCACCAGCCTGTGCGGTAGCGTCCGCTGTGTTGGCAGTCCTGCTGGGCGGAGTGATCCCGGAGAGATCAACCTCGTACAGGAGGATCCTTTCCGGCATACCAGACTCGACTACGTAGGAACCAGGGTAGTTGTCGCCCGCCGAGAACCCAGTATCGAGGCAGTTGTACCTCCACAGGCCAACTCGGACCCCGGACTGAGGCTCCCACGCGGTGAGATCCTCCCAGTCAGTGAGCGCGTTCGGGAACCCTGTCGAGAACGCCGCAGTGGTGGGGTACTCGCGGAAGACCCCCCAGTGCGAGTTCGCTGGCGAGACCTCGTCGTGTGCCGGGAAGAAGCTGAGGTTCCACGCCAAGCTGGCCAGCATGGAGCCGTGAGGAGGCCGGAGAGGAACGAGGAACCCGACACGACCGGGCAAGACCGTGTACGCCATGATCCCGTTTGTGGCCAAGGCAGCCGAGCCATGCTCCGTGTCGATCCTGTAGACGTACCAGAACGGGTCGAAGAAGGGGTGGTTCAACCGGACGGACGCGCTGTACTCGTCCTGGCGGAAGCACTGGCTGGCGTCGTACGCAGGCTTGTACCAGACCCCACCGGAGCTCATGATGTAGCCCAGCGACTTCCCCTCATGGACCCCGTAGGTGTACTCGGTCGAGAGGGAGTCTGCATCGGAGCTTCCAGCTGCCTTGGCCCACGGATCTCCATTCAGGAAGCTCACCTCCGCAGGCCCGACGGTCTGGTACCCCGGCACCGGACTGAAGTAGCGGTAGGACGCCGCTCGAACAGCTCCGGACACGTCCACGCCATGGTGCAGACGTACTGGACGGGCGAGGTTCTCGACCCGCATCTCGAGGATCTGCAGCGTCAACGTGTCGCCCTCGGTCACATCCATGTCGAGGGTGAGGTGTACACCGCTCGCGGGCTCCCTTGAGGCGTCGAAGGCGTCTGCGGTGTGCGCATCGAGGTCGTAGTTCGTCCAGGTGTACTCGTACTCGGCCACGTTGTCGCCGGGCGTGACCGTCTCGGCCTCGGACTCGATTGCCGTGCCGTCGTCCTTCCGTAGGGCGAACGTCACGTCGACGGAGCCCGACGTGCGGTGGACCAGGAACCTGGCCTTGAGGGAGTAGGCCCTCTCGTTGAAGCCGACCAAGCCTCGCTGCCAGAGCCGGATGCTGTCGTTGGCAGACCCACCGTTGTCGGGATGACTCCGGATGCGCAGCACCCCACCGTAGTCTTCGTTGAAGACCGCGATGGCCCCGTAGACCGAGTTCTGGGTCACGTGCTCCAGGGCGAACTCGCCGCTGACGAGGGAGCCGGGGTAGTCCGCGCTGAGCGCGGACCGGTTGTTCCAGTAGCCATCCTCCATGTTGTCGTTGACGACGACGCCGGCGTTGGGGAAGGGAGTCCTGGGCTCCTCGTTGTCCTGTGCCCAGCCATGTCGCACGTAGTCGGCACCGAGACTGGAGTTGACCCTCCACTCGTGCGTGTAGGCCACAGGCGTCACGCCATCCACATTGGACATGCTGGCGAGCGCCTGGACGATACCGATGCCGGCACCGTAGGTCGTCGGGATCCACGGCGGGATGCTCATCAGGCCGCCAGTTCCCACCCCCAGAGTGGCCGTGTCCTCCGGATCGATACGCTGCACCGCCTCGTCTGGACCTGCTCCGAGGGTGACGAGGGGCAGTAGCTCCTTGTCGCGCTCGATGCGTGTGCCGACATGCATGTACGAGGCAATGTCGATGGTGGACTCCCACCACCTCTGGCCGAACACCTGGAACTCGGAGTCCGAGCTCGAGCTTGCGTAGGTGGTTCCCTCGCGGTGCAGAGCAAGCGTCAGCTCGTTCTGGTCAGTCTGCCTGGCGGCGACGATCACCATGTCCAGGTCGAGTAGGTCGTGACCCGGCTCCACGACGACGAGCCGCTGACCGATCCACTTCGTCCACGGCTTCTCTGGCACGGGGTCGCCGGTGAGGTCGATGACCGCCACGGCGGAGTGCGGGATGTTGAAGACGGTATAGTCGGGGGCGTCGAAGTCAGCCTCCGGGTTCCCAGACGCCGCGGCGAAGTCCACCGGCAGCAGTCGACCGGGCATGCCCAACGTGGCGCCGGCAGACCAGCCCGTGTAGGGGGAGGTCCCCGTGTACGGGTAGGAGTCCGAGTCATACGTCCCGAACATCGGGTAGCACCACCTGGACGCCAGCACGTCTTCGACGTACACGCCGCCGCCGGGCCACCCAGCTGCCCCGGTGTTGTAGTCCTGGTCGTCGCAGTACACCCAGAATGACCCACGCTGCTCTCCCGCAGAACCACGGCCGACCTGCCCATCCGCGTAGGAGTCGCCTCCTCCGATCTGGCCTCCTGCATGCCCCAACAGGAACGCAGCGGAAGGGGTGAACTTGGAGTAGGCGAAGGTCGGCGCCGTGCTCGTCGTCTGGTTCAACTGCTTGACGACGATGGTGCCGGGGTCCTTACCCGTCTGCGAGAGCATGGCACCGAAGGCGTCAATGTTCGTGAAGTTGAAGCCCGCAGGTCCAGGAGAATCGTAGCCATAGTAGGCGCGGTGCCCAAAGGACTCGGACTTCCACGCGTACGCTGGCCGGCTGTCGTCGTCCCCGGACGAGTCGCCCTCAACCGTGACGAAGAACCCCAATGCTGGAGCGTAGAGGACCCCACGGAAGACGTTGCCGTCTGCGGCATCGCCGTTGCCGTGGGCGATGAACTCCGGGTCGTTGACGTAGGCGAGGATCCCGCCCCCGACTCCTCGCCAGCCAACACGGAGGGACGCACCGAAGCTGGCACCGGTCTCGTGGGCATCCTCGAACAGGCTCAGGGCGGCCGTCATGAAGCCACCAGCCGAAGCCTGCGGACCCTGGAAGACGGGAGCGCCCACTGCGAACTTCGCGTTGTAGAGCGAGCAGCTGATGTCCGTCTCGGACGCGAACGTCGGCGTGGAGCCGTCGATGTTCAACACCTTCAGGGTGTCCGTGCCGACGCCGGCCGACGACGTCAACTGGTGCACCATGTAGACGCCGGCGTTGTCGCCGTGGAGGATGCGGACGTAGGTGATGCCGCCAGAGAGCGCGAAGGTCTTGGTGTCGCCGACCGCCGCGAAGATGTTGGCCGTCTGCTCAGGGTCGAAGTCGAGCTCGATCGTGTTCCCGTTGATGCTCGGCGAGACGAACACGGTCTTGTTCGCGCCTGCAGGCTCTACCAGCCGGAGCTTCTCCAGATGGAGGAAAGACAACGCCCCAGGCACGGGGCTGGTGACCGCGGACTCGTCCCTCTGCTCCCGGACATAGGCGTAGCCGAGCCTGGACGCCGCCGTGTCGCTCTCCCCGAAGTACTCCGGAGAGACGAGCTGCAGCATGCTCTGGAGCTCGATGACATCGTCGTCGAGAATGGTCCACGAGGTGATGGTCTCCGAACTCGATGCACTCTCGCCGAACCCCGAGCGCATGATGGGCGGTCCAAGCTCAACATTCATGCCGTCGATGAACCGCACGATCGTCCACGGCTCATCGTCCAGGTACGGCCCCGTCAAGGTGATGGTCTTGCCGACGTCGTCCGGGGTGAAGCTGTCGTCAGCTCCGGCCTCGAGCCACAGCGTGTCCGTGTGCAGCGTAGCCGCCACGGTGCTGGATCTCGACGTGGAGCCGGTAGCTTGGGCCTCCGCCCGCTTGTTCACGAGAGTGATCGGGCGGTGGGTCACATCGCCCCTGTACCCCCCGCCGAGGGCATGGTTCATGCCCTGGTAGACCCCTCCGAAGTTGAGCTGACGCCACAGGTTGAAGAGGACCCAGCCGTCGACCTCCTCTGCCGTGCGCAGCTTGGCTGCCGCTCGGGCGTCCACCGGTGTGTCTCCGAGCGCGTACTCGATGGGAAGGATGAGACGGATCTTCCCGTCTGCCGGGAAGCGCGGCAGCGCAGGCTCAAACGTGACCCAGAGCGAGCTTTCCCACTCCCCGCCCGAACTGATGGTGACGGACCCCAAGGAAGCCGAGTCGTCTGGGTTGAGCTCCCTGACGTGGTCGTTGTCGTGGTGTGGCCGGAGGATGAGCTCCTCCTCCGACACCACGGTCTCCACCAAGTAGGTCCCGTTGTGGTTGAAGGGGACATCGACTGCCGCCCCGGAGATCGTCGCGAGGTCGCCGGCGACGACTCCGTTCGTCTCAAACGTGGCTCCAGAGCAGTAGACGAGGGTGTTCTGTCTCACTTCCGTGATCGAAACAGCCGCGTGCTTCTCCCGATCCACTCCGAGGGCGTTCTCGCCATCGACCGAGACGCCGGAGGTATCGGCCAGAGGAAGGAGGGGCGGCGTAGTGTCATCGTTGAACGACGGCCTGATTGCACCCCTCTGGCCACGGGTAACGCACCCGATCCTGACGATGCGGTCTCCCGCCATCATCTCCTTGTGATCCGAGTCCAGGACCCCCCAGAACTCCGCGATGGCATCCAACGTGGAGTTCCGGTCCAAGCCGCCACCCACGAAGAACCGTCCATCCTGCGACGAATCGAATGCAACCACTCCAGAGAGGTCGATCTGGTCGATGGACCCGTCCGAGTCCGTGTCGATGTACGCGGCCCAGGTCGTCTCGTCGACGAGCACGTCGATGGCCGTTGCGATGGGCCGCCGCAACCACTTGTGCAGGGTGTCGGCGTTCTTCCCCAGCACATGCAAGGCTCGGTTGAACGAGGAGGCGACCCTGTCCTCCCCCGTCGCCAAGTACTTCGTCCCGACGGGGTTCGCCTGTTGAAGCGGGCGCGTAGGCGCATCCTGGAAATCTCCTGAGCTGACCGTCGCCGTCGGGTTGGGATGGATGGGCAGGCCAAGGACCGGCGCCGCGTCGTCGAACCCGCTGATGGGTGCCAGGATCCGCACGTAGGCCCCATCCCCCGTGCCGACGGTCCGCACCACCACACAACCTTCGTACTCCTCCGCCTCCGCGTACGGCGTCAGGGCGGAGTTAATGTCCGAGAGGATGTCGGCCATCGCGTAGGAGGTGGTGAAGATCGCAGCGATGCCGCCGGACGTCGCGGCGTCCTCCGTCTCGATGACCAGCTCGCTGGGCAGGGGCAGGTCAGGGAACTCGCCGCTGCTGTCCTTGTGCAGGTTCCCCCGAATCTCGGGCTGGCTGAGCACGGAGACGTCCGTGCTTCCCATGGCGAAAGGGCGGCGGATGAACTCGCTCACACGATCCTCACGTCCCAGACGACTCGGATGAGGTACTGGGTGGTCTTCGTGACGGGCTCGTAGGTCTTGTAGGCCATCGGTGCCCTACCGGCAGCTGTGGAGAAGTCTGTCGGAGTGGACGCGGTGTCCCAGTCGTTGTCCGGATCACCATCGGTGAAAAGCCCGGCCTCGGTCAGCACGACGTTGTAGCCCAGGGAGATCTCCCCTGTGGAGAACTCCCTGATGTACCGCACGGTGGTGTTCGTCGTGCTGGAGCCTGAGGTCGGGAACGTCGCCGGCGCGGAGAGGGCAGCCAGGAACTCCCCCGTCTTGTAGGGGACCGGGTCGACGAGGGAGGTGATGTTCGAGACCTCGGCTTGCGCGCCGGAGCCCATGCCAATGTAGGCGATACGGTCGTCGCGGAACGTCGTGCGCGGGCTGGTGTCCTCGAGGGCTTGGAGCTCGGCCAGGAACTCACGACCAGTCAGCGTCCAGATGTTGTAGCCCTCTCGCACCGTGACGAGCTTGCCTCGCTCCCGGACCTCCAGCTGGAAGTGCCCCCGAATGGCAGGGTCATGCTTGAGCAACCCGCGGTAGACCGCGGGGGGCAGGAACCGGCGGAAGACCCGGATCATGCCCTCTTCGCCTTCACGAGCCGGCGCTCCTTCCGGTCCCAGACCCAGTCCCCCCACAGAACTGTGCCGTCGAACCACGCCTGGGCATCCTTGGTGATCGGATCCTCGTACGTCCGGATCTCCCCCACGACCACGATGGTGTTCTGTGGACTCGGTGCCCGCTTCCCGGCGACCATCGGCGGCCTGTCGCGACCGACCACCCCCCGGCCGTACCTCATGCCCTCCATGTACGAGGCCAGCTCATTCTTGGCCAACCGGAGGTCCTTGTGCCGAGCAGAGCTGAAGGTGTACAGCTCCGCAGGGCCCAGCTCCGTCGGGATGGTCGCGTGGGGAAGCTCCGCACCGTCGGGCAGGTGAGACGCCAACGGGCCCGGCCGCTGCATAGCCTCCTTCGGCACGAAGACGGCCGGAGGTACCGGAACCTCCAGGAGCGTCCGGTCCACCAGGAGCTGCAGGGGGTCTTCCGCGACCATGAGCTCCTGCTCTACCACTTCACCGATGACCACCCCCACCGACTTCTCCTGCACGATGGTCAGGAGGTTGGCGATCTTGTCGATCTTGACCGGGAATCCGAGCGCGGAGGACAGCTTCTCCGCCACGAACTCCCGATCCTCGATGGTATCGCCGGTGTACTTCTCGTTGCTCATCTCGTTTGCCTCCTGGCGATGCGCTCGGCCTCTTCCCAGGCAACGCCGTGAGTTTCCATGATCAGCTCTACAGGAACGGGGGAGCCATCCGGCATCCTCATCCCCCTGAAGCGTGGTCGTTCTCTCCCGCCGACCACTCGTAGCCGATCGGTGATCCGGGCCTTGTCCAGCAGCCTACGCAGCATCAAGACACTCCTCGTGCAGCCGCATCCATGGCAGCCCTGGTCGACTCAACATTCTTCTTGCGCGCAGAGCGAACCAGATCCTTCTTCATGGCCTTCGAGTAACCGTGTTGACGCACGTACTGCACCCCACGCTCTCCGTACTTCTGGCGGATGAAGTCCTCCATGGCACGTGTCTCTCCACTCGCCCTACGCAGTCCTCCCATGGCCGCGCGCATCTCGCCCGCGCCTGCGCCCGTCGCCCGCA
>Ga0209536_100003678_pt1 | contig 24530 bp, 19 predicted proteins | sample DeeMarSeWOR28_12_FD_187461 | JGI IMG/M metagenome (GOLD analysis project Ga0209536, IMG submission 187461) | Marine sediment microbial communities from White Oak River estuary, North Carolina - WOR-2-8_12 (SPAdes) (version 2) | ecosystem: Environmental > Aquatic > Marine > Intertidal zone >...
AGCAGGCGCTGGATACGCCGGCGCGCATCTATTACAAGTACGAGGGCACCAGTCCCGCCGGCAGCCACAAGCCGAACACGGCGATCCCGCAGGCGTTCTACAACAAGCAGGAAGGTATCCGGCGCATTGTCACCGAGACCGGGGCGGGGCAGTGGGGTTCGGCGCTGTCGATTGCCGGCGCCTTCTTCGGTATCGATGTCGAGGTTTTCATGGTCAAGGTGAGCTTCGAGCAGAAGCCGTATCGCCGCAGCTTCATGGAGAGCTTCGGTGCAAAGTGCATCGCCAGCCCCAGTGATCTCACCGAGTCCGGCCGCGCCATCCTGCAGGCGCACCCGGACAGTACCGGCAGCCTCGGCATCGCCATCAGCGAGGCGGTTGAGCGTGCTGTGCAACGCGATGACAGCAAGTATGCGCTCGGCAGCGTCCTGAACCACGTCCTGCTGCACCAGACGGTGATCGGCGAGGAGGCGCTGCGCCAGTTCGAGCTCGCCGACGACTACCCCGACGTGGTGGTGGGCTGCACCGGTGGCGGCAGCAACTTTGCCGGCGTTGCCTTTCCGTTCCTCGGCAGACGCCTGCGCGGTGGGCCCGAAACCCGGTTCGTCGCGGTCGAACCCGCCGCCTGCCCGACACTGACAAAAGGCCGCTATGCCTACGACTTCGGCGATACCGCCCACCTGACGCCGCTGGTGAAAATGCACACGCTGGGCTCGAGCTATGTTCCGCCAGGCTTTCATGCCGGCGGCCTGCGCTACCACGGTATGGCGCCGTTGCTGAGCCACATCACGGAGCTTGGCTACATCCAGCCGCGCGCCTACCAGCAACTGGCCTGCTTCGAGGCCGGGCTGCAGTTTGCCCGTGCGGAAGGCATCCTGCCGGCACCGGAGGCCAATCACGCCGTCAAGGGCGCCATCGACGAGGCGCTGAAATGCAGGGAAGAGGGTGTCAGTCGCTGCATCCTGTTCAACCTCTGCGGCCACGGCCACTTCGATATGCAGGCCTACCGCGACTACATGGACGGCAAGCTGGTCGACCAGGAGTACGATGAGGCGGAGATCGCCATGGCACTGGCGGGCCTGCCATCCGTGGCCTGAGCGCCAACGGTGTCTGGCAGTAACATGCCGGCCGGGATCTGACCCGGGAACTGCGAAAGGGAATACACATGGCAGACGTGGCAGGGCCTGTTGATCTTCTCTACCGCTTTGGCGCGGCGTTGCTGATCGGCCTGCTGGTCGGTCTGCAGCGTGAATACGCGCACCTGCAGGAGACCCAGGACGAGAAAACCTTTGGCGGCGCGCGAACCTTCGCCCTGTTCGGGCTGCTGGGTTGCACGGCCGCCTTCCTCGCGGACCGGATGGACTCGGCCATGGTGTTCGTCGTCATTGCCGCAATCATCGGCGGGCTGGTGATGATTTCCTACATTGCGACTGCCCGCCAGGGCAGCATCGGCATGACCACGGAGGCCGCCGCGGTGGTCACCCTGCTGGCGGGGGCGATCTGTTTCCTGGGCGAACCCGCCGTCGCGGCCGCCCTGGGTGTGGCGATGACGGTGTTGCTGGCGCTGAAACTGCAGACCCGGGTGCTGGTGCGCAACATCACGCAGTCGGATGTCTATGCCACGCTGACTTTCGCCGTCATCACGCTGATCATCCTGCCCGTGCTGCCATCGCGCAGTTACGGGCCTCCGCCATTCGACGTGCTGGTGCCCTACAAGATCTGGCTGATGGTCGTCTTCATCTCTGGCATAAGTTTCCTGGGCTACCTGCTGATCAAGGTGGTCGGCGCGCGACGCGGGGTTGGCCTGACAGGGCTGCTCGGCGGGCTGGCCTCCAGTACGGCCGTGACGCTGAGCTTTGCGCAGCGCAGCCGGGACATCAGCGGGCTGGAGCGGCCGTTCGCCATGGCGATCCTGCTGGCGTGGAGTGTCATGTTTATGCGGGTCATGGTCGAGGTGGCGGTGATCAATCCGGCGCTGTTTCGCATCGTCTGGATACCAATGACAGCAGCCCTGGTCGTCAGTGCATCCTATTGCGTCTACCTCTATCGACTGCAGTCGACCGGCAAGCAGGAAGAGCAGGACATGTTCAAGAATCCGTTCGAGCTGGGTCCGGCGCTGACATTCGGCCTCATCTATGCGGCCATCCTGCTGGTGGCCAACGCCGCAAGGCTGTATCTGGGTAATACGGGAATCTATCTTTCCAGTATTGCCTCCGGGCTGGCGGACGTCGATGCCATTACGCTGTCACTGGCCGAACTCAGCCGGGTGACCGGCGACCTCGACCTGCACACGGCGGCACGCGGTATTGTCCTGGCGGCTGTCTCGAATACCCTGGTCAAGGGCGGCATCGTGCTTGGCATGGGTTCGGTCATGCTGCGCAAGGCCATCCTGCCGGGCCTGCTGGCGACACTCGCAACAGCGATTGGCGTGGTGTTCATGCTGTAGTAGCCGCTGGCCTGTCCCTGTGCTGGCAGCATTAGTCGACGCATTCAGCCCTCTACACGGGACAGATGAATCGCCTGTCCCCTGCTGCTGTCAGACTACGGCGTCGAAGGCGTAGCCGATACCCGCGGTGGCCGCCATCGCCAGCGCGCCCCAGAAGGTCACGCGCGCAGCGCCTCTGGCCGCGCTTGCACCTCCGGCCCTGGCCGAGATCATGCCAAGCAACGCCAGCGATGCCAGTGAGCCGCCGGCTACGACGGCAATAATGCCGGCCATCGGGGCCACGCTGACCAGGGTGACAGGCAGTGCCGCGCCGGCAGCAAACGTGGCGGCTGAGGCCATGGCGGCCTGAATCGGGCGCGCCCTGTTGGTCTCCGACAACCCCAGTTCGTCCCGTGCATGCGATCCCAGCGCATCATGCGCCATCAGTTGTTCAGCCACCTGCGCGGCAAGCTCGGCGGCGATTCCCCTGTCCATGTAGATCCTTTTCAGTTCCTCATGTTCCGAGGCCTCGTCAGCCAGCAGTTCACCTTTCTCCCGTTCCAGATCAGCCTTTTCGGTGTCGGACTGTGAACTGACAGAGACGTATTCTCCGGCCGCCATCGACATGGCGCCGGCGACGAGGGCGGCGACCGCGGCCAGCAGTATGTCCGCACGGGCCGCATTCGCAGCGGCAATGCCCACGACGAGACTCGCGGTGGAGACTATCCCGTCATTTGCACCAAGTACCGCGGCGCGTAACCAGCCAATGCGTTCACTGTAGTGTCTTTCGGCAGGGTGTCTGCGCATGACAGATTCTCCGGCATAATGAGCAGGTGGCCTTTATGTGTTCGTGCTGGCCCGAACAGTAGCACGACTGTCCCGTATTACAGCCGGCTGTGCGGTTTGCCATCGGGACAGTGGCAGGCATATTATCCTGTGGGCGGCTTTGCTGCATCCGGCCGGGCAGTCACGTACAGCTGCCCGGAGCGACAGGGGAATCAACTTTCCTGCGAGGGGTAAAGGACAATGAGTGGCAATGAAAAAGTGAAAGTCTGGGATATTGCCGTGCGCGTATTCCACTGGTCGCTGGTTATTCTGTTTGCGCTCGCTTACCTGACCGGCGAGGAGGAAGGCGCCCTGCACAACAATGCAGGCTATATCGTGCTCGGATTGCTTGCGTTCCGGCTCCTGTGGGGCTTTGTCGGGACGAGATATGCCCGCTTCAGCGACTTTATCTACGGACCCGGCACCACGATAGCGTATGCCCGCTCGCTGCTGGCATCGAATCCAGTGCGCTACCTGGGGCATAATCCGCTTGGCGGCTGGATGATTGTCGCGCTCCTTCTGTCGATCTTCGTTACCTGCTGGAGTGGCATCGAATACATCGGTTCGAAAGGGCAGGGGCCACTGGCCGGCAACACGCATATCGTCACCGGAATCGCGGTCGCGGACGAGGGGAACAAGAAAGAACACGCGGATGAAGGGGATGAATTCTGGGAAGAGGTGCATGAAATATTTGCCAACCTGTCGGTGCTTCTGGTCGTTATTCATATTGCCGGCGTTGTCGCTTCCAGCCGCATGCATCACGAGAACCTGGCAAAGTCCATGATCACCGGCTACAAGGACAAATTATCGGCATAGGCACAGGGGCGGCATCGCTTCTGGATAGTTACCGGCCTGCCACGCCGCAAGGCCGTCCCGGAATTCCAGAGCTCGTACACCCCTTGCCCGGACTGTCAGGTCATGGTGGTATGACAGTTGTTGCCATTGCGTGCATACATGCAGCCCCGACGGGCTGTGAAGCATTTCCCGCGGCATGAGGAGACACGCGCATGCGTCTGCGCCTGACAAGCATTATCATCTGCCTGGCCTTGCTCAATGCCTGTGCCACTTCACCCACCGGCCGCTCCCAGCTGGCCTTCATGCCGGAGAGCCAGATGAGCCAGATGGGGGCACAGGCCTTCCGCACGATCCAGAAAGACACTCCGGTCGATCGCGATACGGTCACCAATAATTACGTGCAGTGTGTGGCGAAGGCCATCACCCGCGAGGTCGGTGGTGGCTGGGAGGTGCGGGTGTTCAGGGATACAGCCGCCAATGCCTTTGCCCTGCCGGGTAACAAGATCGGGGTGAATACCGGGCTGCTCAAGGTGGCTGAAAACCAGCACCAGCTGGCAACCGTCATCGGTCACGAGGTCGCCCATGTCCTGTCACATCACGCCAACGAACGGGTTTCGCAGAAATTCGCAGTCGAGCAGGGGATCAGCCTGATCAGTGCCGTGGCCAACCCGCAGTCCGCTACCGGGCAGACGGTCATGGGGTTGCTGGGTGTGGGCGCCCAGTACGGCATCCTGATGCCATACAGCCGGATCCAGGAGAGCGAGGCAGATATTTACGGCCTCGATCTGATGGCCCGGGCCGGCTTCGATCCCCGCGAGAGTGTCCGGTTATGGAAAAATATGACGCGTAGCGGTGGCGGCCAGCCCCCAGAGTTTCTCTCCACCCACCCGTCACACAGCACGCGCATCAGCGGCCTGAACGGACATATGCCCGTGGCACTGCAACTGCAGAACAAGGCAATGCAGGCGGGCAAGCGGCCTGCCTGTGACTGACGGGGCGGCGTACAGGGAGTGCGGCCGGGATCCCGGATGTGCAGGCTGTGCCGGGTTTGCACTGTCCCCGGGCTGCAGTGACCCTGATACTGGCCTGTCTCCCCTGATTCATGCCCGTCAGGCATGACAGTGGCTATACTAGACAAGTTGCCCTGAAAGGATAGAGACGCGTATTTTCCGCTTCCCTGAAGCGAAGCCAGCCCCCGGTGAAAAATTACACAACGATCCTGATAGTTTTCACGCTGATTCTGGTCGGCTTTTTCCTGTCGCTGTATGTGGACAGGAGCCACGAGACCTACCTGGACAGCCAGCAGGCCCTGATGCAGCAGTCAACCCGGGGTGCGGCATGGATCATCGAACTCTATATCGAGGAGGTCCGCCGGCGCGTAGAGCTGTTCACCGAGGAGGAAGGTGAAATCATCAGCAAGCTGTCCAGAGACCCGTCAAGTGATGCAGTCCGGCAGACGTTCAGTGACAGGGTTAAACGGCATTTTCCTGACTTCTTTGCCTATACCATCACCGATGGCCAGGGTGATGTGCTGCTGGATGATCTCGAGGGCAAGGTCGCCAATCTGTGTCAGACTGACATCCATCATTTCGCTGCCGGTGAAGAGCAGAAGGTTTTTATCCACCCCAACCCGCTTGGCTATCACTTCGATATCATGTCGAACTGGCGGAATTCTGCCGGAGACCGGGGTATTTTCTTCGTCAGTCTCAACCCGGCGGTACTGGCGCGTATCCTCGAGAACAGCCAGTTGCACGACCACGAACTCATCCTGCTGCACCGGGGAACCCCCGGCCTCATCGAAGTGACTGCCGATGGCACGCGTTCCGACCTGAAGGGCAAGATCAGGCTGGAGCCTGGGGAGATGGCCCGCCTTGGTTTCACGGCCGATGTCGAAGGCAGCCTGTGGACACTTGCCGATCTGCCCGCCGTCAACCTGTTTGATGCGCACAAGGACCTGTTACAACACCGGGCAAAACTGATCTTCCTGGTGTTTCTGCTGTTCAGCGGCATCATGGCGGTACTGATCAGGCGGGCAGACAAGCAGCGCAGCAGTGCTGAACAGGCGCTGCGTGAATCCCGGAACCAGCTGGAAAAACGCGTCGCCAGCCGCACCCGTAAATTAACCGTCATCAACAGCCAGCTGGAGTCCGAGATAAAAGAACGCCGGCGGGTGGGGAAGGCACTGAAACACGAGATCGCCGAGCGCAGGCAAACCGAGGACATGCTGCGCACCCTGCACGAAATCACCTCCGCGCAGAGCCTGTCGTTTGATGACAAGGTCAGGGCGCTGCTCGAGAACGGCTGCCGGCAATTCAGGCTCCCGATCGGAATACTCGCTCACGTCAGGGACGAAAAATATGAAGTCGTTCAGGTAGTCTCGCCCGACAACTCGATTATTCCCGGCACGGTGTTCGAGCTTGGTAACACCTATTGTCGTGAAACGCTGGCGGCGGATGGCCCCATCGGTTTTGAGCATGCTGCAGAGTCAGACTGGAAAAACCACCCGTGCTACCGGGAGTTCAGGCTGGAAACCTACCTCGGGATACCCGTGGCCGCAGGCAAAAAGGTCTACGGTACCCTCAACTTTTCCAGTCCGAACCCGCGTGACAGTCGCTTTACTGCCACCGACGTGGAGATTCTCCGGCTGATGGCCCAGTGGGTCGGCAGCGAGATCTATCGCCAGCAGACAGAGCAGGCCCTCAAGGAGGAAAGAAACAGGGCACAGCGCTATCTCGACGTGGCCGGCGTCATTATGCTGGTAGTCGGCGCCGATCAGCGGGTCAGCCTGGTTAACCGAAAGGGTTGTGAGCTGCTGGGCGGAAGTGAGTCCGATATTGTCGGCAGGAACTGGTTTGACGATTTTATCCCGGCCGGCAGCAGGGAGGAGGTCAGGGATTTTTTTGTAAAACTGGTGTCGCAGGAGCAGGAACACCTCGAGTACCACCAGAACCCGGTTGTGACTCTCGACGGTGAGGAGCGGCTGATTGCCTGGCACAACACACTCCTGCGCGACGACGGGGGGAACATCGTCGCAACGCTGAGTTCGGGTGAAGACATCACGCAGCAGCAACAGGCGCAGGAGCGGCTCAGGCAACGAGAGGAACAGTTGCGCCTGACACTGGAGAACGCCCCGATCGGCATTGTGACTCTCGGGCTGGATGGCCGCCTGCTGAGTGTCAACCCTGCTTTTTGCAACATTCTCGGCTATACCAGCGACGAACTTGTCCGCCTCACACTCGAGGGCATCACACATCCCGATGACTGGGAGGAAACCAGGTCAAGATTCCAGGCACTGGCCCGGGGTGACATCGATGGCTACGATATCGAGAAGCGTTATCTGCGGCGTGACGGCACCACCACCATCGGGCGGGCCCGCGCCGGCCTGGTTCGTGATGCGGCCGGCAAGCCGCTGATGGTAGTTGGTGAAGTCGAGGATATTACCCAGCGCGAACGTACTGAAAAGCTGTTCCAGCTGGTTGTGGAGTCGGCGCCCAATGCCATTGTCATGGTGGACGCGCAGGGCCGGATTGTGCTGGTCAATGCGCGCACGGAAAAATACTTCGGCTACCGGCGCGACGAGCTGCTCGGGAAGCCGGTCGAGATGCTTATACCCGAGCGCCTGCGTGACCGGCATCCGGATTACGTCAAGGGCTTCAAGGCCGAGCAGCTGGCCCGCCCCATGGGCCTGGGGCGTGACCTGTTCGGTCTGCGCAAGGATGGCAGCGAATTCCCCGTTGAGATCGGCCTCAGTCCGGTCGAGACGGGGGAGGGGCTACTCATACTCAGCGCCATTGTGGACATCTCCGAGCGGGTACGCGTTGATCGGGAACTGCAGCGCATGCGTACCTATCTCAAGAACATAATCGACTCCATGCCATCGGTGCTGGTCGGCGTGGACAGTGAAGGCCTGGTGACTGAATGGAACCAGAGTGCCGAGAAGGCCACCGGCGTGCCGACCGTCAGGGCAATCGGCCAGCCTTTTGGCGGGCTGTTCCCCGAACTTGAATCCCAGCTGGATAACATGCGCGAGGCAATACGCAGCCAGGCCCCGGTGAGAACGGAACGCCTGATCACTGAAAGGAACGGCGAGCCGCGTTACTCGGATGTCATGGTCTATCCCTTGCTGGCGGGCGGGGCAGCCGGTGCCGTGATCCGGGTCGATGACATCACCAGCCGGGTGCGCATCGAACAGATGATGGTGCAAACGGAAAAAATGATGTCCGTGGGAGGGCTTGCTGCCGGAATGGCGCACGAGATCAACAACCCCCTCAGCGGTGTGCTGCAAGGCAGCCAGAACATCCTGCGCCGGCTCTCCCCCGACCTGGAACCCAATCGCCGGACAGCTGAGGCGCTGGGGGTCGACCTGGAGCTGGTAAACCGTTATCTGGCGGAACGTGGCATCCTTGATTTCGTCGACGCAATCCAGCAGTCTGCCAGCCGCGCCAGTACTATCGTTGCCGACATGCTGGCCTACAGTCGCAGCACCACCACCGATTTTCAACCGGCACGCGTCGAGGAAATGCTGGATACCGTGGTGCGACTGGCTGCCAGTGACTATGACCTGAAGAAGAAATATGATTTCAAACAGGTCGAGATCGTGCGCGATTACGACCCTCAACTCGAAACCCTGGTTTGCGACCATACGGAGATCGAGCAGGTGCTGCTCAACCTGATCAAGAATGCGGCCCAGGCCATGGCAGATGGTGGCACACCAAAGCCGCATCGTATTATCCTGCGCACCCGCAGGGAAGATGCATACGGAGTCATCGAAGTGCAGGACAATGGCCCCGGCATGGATAAACAGACACAACGCCGGGTTTTCGAGCCGTTTTTTACCACCAAGGCAGTCGGTGCGGGGACCGGGCTGGGCCTGTCGGTGTCCTATTTCATTGTCACCGAGCAGCACAAGGGGACACTGGGCGTCACCTCGCATCCCGGGCAAGGCACCTGCTTCACCATTCGCCTGCCACTCGAGGGGAATCTCCCCGCATGAATCCGCGGGTGCTGGTGGTGGATGATGAGCCGTTTATCGTCATGGGCCTGCGGGTATTTCTGGAAGATGAGGGCATGCAGGTGGACAGCGTCGGTTCCGGTGAAGAGGCGCTGGATATCACGCGCGAAAATTCCAGCTATGATGTATGTATCATGGACATGCGACTCCCCGGCATGAATGGCGATACCACGATTCGCAGCCTGCATGAAATCAGCCCGGAACTGAAGTTCATCATTCATACCGGCTCGGCGGACTACAGGATTCCCGATGATCTCCGCGCGATTGGCATCAGCGAAAAGCAGTTGTTCGCCAAGCCGCTGACGGATATGACACCGCTTGCCAGAATGGTGACAGCGTTGACTGGTGGTGCGGAGTAGGGCATGAATACCAGGATGAGAGAACCGGCCAAGATCCTGACCATCGAGGACGAACCACCCATACGCGACGGGATCGTCGCGTACCTTGAGGACAGCGGCTTTACCATGCTGGAAGCCAATGACGGCCCCGCCGGCCTGGAAATATTCCGGCATGAACATCCGGATGTGGTGCTGTGTGATCTGCGCCTGCCGGGCATGGAGGGCCTGGAGGTTCTGTCCACCATTACCGCCGAGTCACCCGAGACACCGGTGATCGTGGTCTCGGGTGTCAGCCTGCTCAATTACGCCGTTGAGGCACTCAAGCGCGGAGCCTGGGACTATGTCACCAAGCCTATCCATGATATGGCGGTACTGGAGAGAGCCGTACGCCGCGTAATCGAGCATGCGGATCTCCTGCGCCAGAACCGGGAATATCGCAAGCACCTGGAGACGCTGAACCGGGAGCTGACCCAGACCCTGAAGCAACTCAAGGAGGATGTGAAAGCAGGTCGCAGGATCCAGTTGCAGTTGCTGCCGCAAGACAACCAGAGCTTCGGAAGTTATACCTTCCGGCGGCGTTTGTATCCATCCACGTATCTCAGCGGGGATTTTGTCGACTACTTTCCCGTCGATGACCGGCATGTCGGCTTTTACATGGCGGACGTTTCCGGCCATGGTGCGGCCTCGGCGTTCGTGACCGTCATGCTGAATACGCTGGTGATACAGTATCGTGATGCCCTGCATCTGACGGGCGATGACACCATCCTGCATCCGCAGCAGACCCTGATGCGCCTCAATCGTGATATATGCCGCCAGAACCTGGACAAGCACCTCACCCTGTTTTACGGCGTCATCGACCTGGAAAAGAATACATTGCTTTACAGTAACGCCGGGCAATTTCCCTATCCGCTGCAGTACGACGGTCATGAGATCCTGACACTCGAATGCCGGGGTCGGCCACTCGGCCTGTTCGAGGATGCGCAGTACAAGGCCTGGCGCTGCGAACTGCCACGCGAATTCTGTCTTGTGCTTGTGTCAGATGGAATTCTGGAATTGATGTCCCAGGCCAGCCTGCTGGAAAAATACGGGGCACTGCTCTCGGACACGCACGGGATGGAACAGGATATGGATGAGATGGCAAGTGCTCTCGACGTTGTGGCAGGTAAACACCTGCCGGATGATATCGCCTTCCTGGTGATCAACAGGCGTCACGACGATGACTGACTGCCACATACTGCATGCCAGTTACAACGATGTTCATGTGCTGCGTTTCATCGGCGAAATCCGCTATACGGTAACGCCATCAGTCGAACGCTATCTGGATGGGATTTTCGCCGGCGAGAAACCGGCGGGTTTTGTCATCGACCTCACGCAGACCGACAGTATTGACAGTACCAACCTCGGTCTGCTCGTCGGTATTGCCAGGCGCATGCAGGCGCCAGGATCCCCCCGGGTCACGATCGTGTCGAACCGCGCCGATATCAATTCCATACTCACCAGTATGGCGCTGGACGAGGTCTTCGACATCGTTGAAGCAAGTGATCACGAGCCAGGCGAGACGCGGGAGGTGCCACAGGAGCTCGGTGGAAGGGAGGTCCTGGAGCGCACCCTTATTGATTCACACCGGGCCCTGATGGATCTCAACGAGCGCAACAGGGAAATGTTCAAGGACGTGGTCAGTTCCCTGGAGAAAAAAGAGGGTGGTGGGTGATGCCTGTGCGCATACAGGAACCTGCTGTCCGGCCCCATTTTCCGGAGCTCACTGCCAGCCCCCGGGCTGACAGCAGCACTGCCGTGGTCTGAACGCGACAACCCTGCCACCATGGGCCGGGTATGGCAGGCGCAGGAATCCGCACTGCCGGGAACAGCTCCCCGGCAGTGTGGATATCACCGTCTTTACTGCGCGGTTTCACAGCCTCTCCCCATGGCCGCTAACTGCGTGCATCCGGACTGTGCTGCAGAAGGGATTATTTGCAACAATGGACACGATTTGACTCATCCGCGCGGCCCAGCATGAATCAGCTTTTCTGTCGTCTGTTGCAGGTGTTTGCCTGTGCTGCCCTGCTGGCAGGTGTAGCCATGGCCGGTGAATACAGTCCGCCCGGGTTGTACGACGTCGATCACAGCGTGCTCGACAATGGCCTGCGGGTCATCCTCAAGCCGCGCCACGGTGCGCACACGGTTGCTTTTCGCATCGTCGTCGGCGTGGGCCAGCATGACTACGACTGTGGCTGGCAGGAGACGCCGCATTTTCTTGAGCACCTGCTTTTTACCGGTACGTCGCGCCACACCGAGGCCGGGCTTGATGAGCTTGTCGAACAGCATGGCGGCTACTGGAATGCCTATACCTATGCGGAGAAGACGGTCTATACGCTGGATATCTACGACCGGTATTCCCTGCCGGGCCTGGAGGTGCTGCACGAGATCATGACTGACTCGCTGCTGTCACCCGCTGACGTGGAGACCAGTCGCGGCATCGTCGAGCGGGAAGCAGGCGGCAGGCCTTCGGCCATCCAGCAGTGGATGCGCCGCAAGGGTGTCGGCTGGAGTGCGACCGACCTGGCCCTGCGGCAGGTACTTCCGGGCAGCAACTACATTTGCGACGAGCTGGAAAGCACCGCGCGAATCACCCGCGAGCACATCGTCGAGGCATTCAATACCTATTACGTGCCGGGCAACATGGCGCTGGTGGTGGTTGGCGACTTCGATGTCGAATCGATGCGCACTGCCATTAAAAGGACATTCGGCGCTATTCCGGCGCAGCCTGTACCCGACAGGAAATGGCGGGTCCCGCCACCACCGCAGACATTCGCCGGTGTGGAGAGCACCTTCAACCCTGTGCTCGGGTCGGATGCCGAGGTCGGGCTGGTGTTTCGTGCCATCGGCATGACGTCGGCGGATTACTATCCCTTCTATGTGCTTGCCGAGTACCTGGACACGCGCCTGTACGAGATGATCCGTATCGAGGGTGGCCTGGCGTATTCACCGGTCAGTGAGCTGGGCAGCCTGCGTGACTACGGTGTCTTGCTTGCCTATGCCGATGTGGAACTGGATATGCAGGACAGGGTGCTCGAGCTGCTGCAGGCGGAGATCGCGCGGTTGCAGCAACCGCTGGATGCCGGGACGGTGGAACTGGCCAAGCGCAAGCTGCTGCTGCGGATGGTTCAGGGCTACGAGTCAAACAGCGAGCTGGCGGATTACTACGCGGACTCCGTGTTCGAGTACGAGACCGGCGGCAGCCTGGTCGACCAGGAAGCCCGTATCGAGCAGGTCACGGCGGCTGACCTGCACCGTGTCGCCACGCAGTACCTGCCGCTCGATCGCGCCGTGGTGTTCCGGGAGGCGCCGGCCCTGACCTACAGCGAGTTCTACCTGGGACTGGTGCTGCTGGTGTTTGTGCTGGTGGCGGTACTGGCCGTGGTGCTGCACCGGCGGCTGCGTCGCTAGCGCATGCGTACTCTGACCGCCGGTCTCGTGCTGCTGATAGCCGGCTGGTGGCTTGGCTGGTATTCGCATGAGCGCTGGGGGCATGAGACGGCGCCGGTTGCGCTGGCGACAGCGGTGCCGGTCGATGACATGGCGACGGATCCGGACTTGCCGGTCGCGGCTGAGGTGCCAGTCGATGAGTTGCAGCAACTGTTGTCTGCCAGTGACCTTGACGCCGCCGTCGGATACTACGAGGTGCTGCAACGGCAGGCAGACGAGGCCGGCGCGCAGCGCGCCAGGCAACGGCTGCTGGGACATGCCCGGGAGCTGCTCGGACAGCAGCGCCATGCGCCGGCAGAGGCGCTGTTGCAGCGCCTGCTGGTCGCCGCCTGGCGCGACGTCGAGGTGCGCGCACTGCTGGCGGAGGCCAGTTACGCCCAGGGTGATGCACGAGCGGCAATCGATCAACTCTACGAGGCAAGGGGCCACGCCTGGGATGCGGAGACCCGGAACCGGCTGCTGCGGCGCATCCGCGTGCTGGCCGGCGGGGAGGCGAAGGCGCTGCACGACCGCGGCGACCAGGCCGGCCTGCTGGAGTTCTACCAGCACCTGACACAGCTTGAGCCCGACCGTGCGGCATATTTCATCGGACTTGCCGGTGCACAGCTGGCGCTCGGTGACACGGGCGCGGCGCAGCGTTCACTGCAGCTGGTGATGCACGACCCGGAGCATGGTGCACAGGTTAAGTCCATGCTGGCACAGCTGCAGAACACGCCTTCTGACCGTCCCCCGGAGGCAGCGCCGGCGGTCGAGGTCGCGGGCATCCCGCTGCAGCGCCGCGGTAATCACTTCCTGGTCGAGGCCCGTCCGGGCCGGGGCGCCAGCCTGAACCTGCTTATCGACACGGGCGCCTCGATGACGATCGTGACACCGGCGGCACTCGAGCAGCGTGGCATCCGCTACACGGATACCGGACGGACCGGTGTGTTCAGCACGGCGAATGGCCGGGTGAGTGCGCCGATTTACCGTATCGATACGCTGGCGGTCGACGACTGGGAGGTCAGGCGTCTGGATGTGGGTGTGCTGGACCTCGGCAGCCGGACGGATATCGACGGCCTGCTGGGGATGAACTACCTGCGCCATTTCCAGTTCTTCATCGACCAGAACAACTCGCTGCTGCGCCTGTCGCTGCGAGAGCCGTGAAGCATTGAAGTCAGGGCCCGCGGGTCACGGCGCGACAGGTTTCAGGGGTCAATCGCTTGCCTGCTACTGCCACTGCAGCAGCAATGCATCATTTGCTGAGCCGGCGACCCGCGCCTGCAGTTTCCGGCATTCCCGGTCCATGACCTGTGCCAGCCAGTTACGGTCCTGCTCGCTGGCGTGGACCAGGCTGAACCTGTTGCGTTGCAGCGGTACCATCTCAAGCCGCTGCAGTTCGCCCGTCGCGAGATCGAGTGTCACCAGGTAGAGCAGGGCGAGGTCGTGACGGTACCCGGCGTGTCCGCTAATCCCCTCGTAGTCATCGATCAGGTCGCCGCAGCCATACAGAATCGGTCTGTTGCGGTAGACCTCGATGCCGACAGGGTGGTGCGATGAGTGGCCGTGCACCACGTCCGCCGCAGCGGCATCGATGAGTGCACGGGCAAAGCGGCGATGGGAAGAGGGGATCTCATAGCCCCAGTTGCCGCCCCAGTGCAACGATATCACCACGAGGTCACCGGCCTGCCTGCGGGCATCGACAGCCGCGGCGATATCTCCGACGGTGCGGACCGAGAGGTCGGGCAGAAGATTGACGCCGGGCCGGGTGGCTGTCGCCGCCCAGCTCGCGGGTATGCCGCTGCTCTGCAGGCCGCAGGAAAATACCAGAACACGGCCGTGCCCGGGCAGCGCCAGTGACACCGGTGCCTTTGCCTGTTCAAGGTTCTGCCCCGCACCCGCGCTGGCCAGCCCTGCCTGCGCAAGGCTGGCCAGGGTCTCATCCAGGCCAGGGTAACTCCAGTCCAGCACATGGTTGTTGGCGAGCACGCAGCAGTCGATTGCGGCAGCCGTGAGGCAGGGGAGGTTTTCCGGGTGCATGCGGTACTGGATGCCCTTGCGTGGCCAGGGTGTGCCGCGGCGGGTCACGGCGGTTTCCAGGTTGATGATGCGAGCCGCCGGAACGGCGGCATCCAGCACGGCCAGTGCATCGCCCCAGATATAGCTGAAGTCTACCGGCCGGGGGATCGCGCCGCTGGCCCGCTCGGCCAGCTGCAGGTAATCAAGTGCCGAGCGGCTGTAGCTTTCGAAGATGTGCGGATCGCCGGCATGGGGCAGCACCTGGTCGATGGCGCGTCCCGTCATGACGTCACCGGCCAGGAACAGCGTGACGGCATCACCGCCTGGGCGAGACGGCGAATCAGCCTGAGCCGGCATGGTGTGGCCCCGTGCCGCGAACGCTGCCGCCAGCGGCCCGAGCGCGGCCTGCCTGATAAAGTCCCGGCGTTTCATGTGCACAAGAGTCCAGCGATCAATCCCTCACTTCTGGTTTAAGTGTAGATCGTGGCAACAGGAATGGTGACAGCGGGCATGGCCAGTGCCGGTGACCGGATACCCGGAGATACCCCGGTCCGGTGAAGGGACGGGCCGACTTCACGGTCTGTCAGGCCGACACCGTGCCTCAGTGCCGCGCTGTGTCGTGTGACTCGTGGACCTGCATCTCCAGGGCGCTTATCAGGGTGTCGACGCGTTCCTGGGGGCTGATGGCCTCGAGAATGGCCTGCTTTTCCCGGCTGCCCAGTGGTAGCAGGGTGGTGAGCGTGTTGACCAGGCGGTCGGGCGGTATGCTCAGCACGGTCTTCCAGTCGGTCTGGAGCCGTGTGCTGTTGAAATAGTTTTTCAGCAGGTAGATCAGGCGGTCGCGGTGTTCGACTGCCGTGGTGAGTGTCACCTCGAAATCCGTCCGGTAGGGCTCCCAGTCAGGCATCACCAGCCGGTAGCCACGGGTGCTGGCCAGCTCCTGGCGGATGTCGAAGCGGCAGATGCCGGTGAGTACCAGTTCGATACGGCCGTCGCCGGTCTCCTGGTAGGCGGTGATGCGCCCGCCGCAGCCGGTGCGATAGACGGCCTCCGGCTGGTCCGGTTTCGACGGGTCCGGCTGCATCATGCCAAACATGCGATGGCTGCTCATGGCGTCGGCCACCATGTTGAGATAGCGCGGTTCGAAGATGTTCAGCGGCAGTTCGCTGCCGGGCATGACCACGGCATCGGGCAGCGGAAATATCGGCAGGGTCCCAGGCAGCTGGTCAAAACCTGGCATGAACGGTGTGTAACTCATGATCTGTCCGGTAAATGGTCGGGGTCTGATTCATTTCGACCCGCCTGGCGGTACAGGGTTCCCGGCCGGTACGCCGGTTTACTGGCAGGCGGCGTCGTGATGCCACGGGAACGGCCTGCAAGAAGGACGCGGAAGACTGTAACTGACTGAACGGCATGGAGATCGCTATCTCCCGGTAGCGCCATTGTCCGGGCCGGGCGGCGCCGGTGACGTTTACATACCGTTGCCGAATTTGTCGTGGTGAATCTGTACGGCTTCACGCATGGGCCTGAGTGCAGCTGCATAGCCGGCAAGGATGCCCAGCGTCCAGCTGATGCGATCGCGGAAGTAGGTGTCGGCGTCGCTGTCGTTGTCCGCGTCGTTCTCGTTCAGGACCTTCTCGACATTGCGCACGATCACCTGCTCGGGGATGTAGCACAGGCGGTTGTTCTTGTAGCTGCTCATGCGCAGCTCCGCGACCGGGTAGGCGCCGCCGTCGGCGCTGGACACCGTGACGATGAGTGCCGGCTTGTGTCCCAGCTCGAAGCGGTTGAAGAGCAGGAAGAAGTTCTTCAGTCCCGCCGGTACCTGGCCATGCCACTCCGGCGACACGATGACGAAGCCGTCGCTGGATGACAGTTCCTGTTTCAGTGGCGCGAGGCGCTCGTTCCATGCCGCGCTGTCCTCCCACAGTGACTGGTCCCACAGGGGCAACGGGTTATCGGCAAGGGTGAATAGCCAGGTTTCCATGCCGGGGTGTTCGCTTCTGAGGGTGTCTTCTATGTACCGCGAAACCTTTTCACTTTGTGAGGGATTGCGATGACTGCCACTGATGATGGAAATTTTCATGGGGTCTCCCGGTGAGTGTGGCGGGAGATGATAATGGATAGTGCAGTGCTTGTCCCGCCCTCCGGACCTTCACCGCGTATGGTCATCCGGCAAGGCTCGCTCGAGACACGGTATCCCGGCAGGCGACGCCTCCTGGGCCGCAATGGAGTCGGCAACGTCGCGGCTTCACTGGCAAGCCCTGGCCTGCCGGCCGTATTCCCGGGCAGAGCTACTGCGCCCCCGTGCCGTTACCGAACAGCGACTGCGCGTTGCGTTGGGCGATGTGTTCTGCCACGTCTTCGGGCAGCTGCAAGAGCCAGCCGCGAATGTCCCGGGCCACGTCGCCGAACTGTTGCCAGCGCCGGGTACTGAATGTATCCACGCCGATCAGGAAGCGGTCGGACTGCTCCAGCAGGAGAGGTGTCCAGGCAGGATCCAGCACCCCATCCGGGGCGATACGGGCATCACGCACGGACAGGTCTATGTAGAGTTTCGGGTAGCGTTCCAGGTAATCATGGAGCAGTGGTGGCCAGGGGTAGGCACCGCCATGAGCCCATATCACGGTGGCGCCCGGGGCGTGCTCGTACAGGCTATCGATCACGGCCGGATCGCAGTGCAGCAGCAGGGGCAGGTCATGCTGCATGGCTAGTTCGACCAGCTGGCGGAACACCGGGCTGTGGCGGTCGCCGGCAAAGAGATGCAGTTCGCCGATGCCCTGCCAGGGACCTGCGCGAAGCTGTGTCCTGACACGGTTCGGCAGCTCGGCATCGCGATGCCATGATGCCTTGTCGGCAGGTTCACGGTAGATGCCTAGAAATGGTACAAAGCGATCAGGCGCATGCTGAAACAGGACTTCGGCAAGCTGTGGCGGTGTTCCGGTGACGACGGCACGGGACACGGTGTTGCGATCGAGGATGCTTATGATCGCTGCAGGGTTGTAGCGTTCTGCGCTGGATGCGTTGTAATGCAGATGCGCATCAAACAGCGGCTGATCTGCGCAGCTGGCGAAGGCCGCTGCCAGGCCAACCAGGAATGCACATACCAAGTGCAGCATGCCGGGGGCGGGCATGGTCAGTGTGCCGCCTGTCGTTCATCGCGCTGATGCATCGCGCCGGTGATGAGCCAGTCACCGTTTTCCCTGGCAAGCGTGATGAGGCCGCTGTGAATTTCAAGAAACTGCCCCTGTTGCCCGGTGACGGAGCCGAGACCGCTGGCCGTCCCCTGCACTCGCGCCATGTCGCCGTCGATGTGCACCTGCGCCTCCTGCAGGTCGAGTTCCAGCGAAGACAGCCGGCTGCGCAGGGCAATGATTTGCCGCACGAGTTCCTGCCGTGTGGCTATTGCTGTCATACCGTAGCCAGCACTGGTCAGATCGAAAACCGTTGCCTCGCTGAACAGGCTCGCGAGGCTGTTTGCCTTTGCCAGTTGCTCAATGCCGCTCTCCGGCGCGGTGATGCCGGCCTGCTCGCGCAGCAGTTGCAGCTGCGCCAGTATCGCGTCCTCATCACCGCTGCGCAGCAGCAACAGACCGGCCAGCACGACCAGGCAGAGCAGGGCAATCAGGGTGTAGCGGTTGAACATGAAGCTATGGCCTCGCGCGGGAATCAAGGATCATTATGCCGGTGATCTCGATCCGGGGACAGCGCGTGGCCAGTGGTGCCGGAACCCGTTTGTCACTACCATAAGCCGTAACTGTATTGAGCCACGCATTTCCTGGTCAACTATACATACCACCGTGAAAATGTTTTCCGTAAACCAGTTGCTGTCGCTGTCGGCTGAGAAGTCGCTGGCAGGGGGGCGCCTGTCCCGGTTCAGTGCAGCAACTACTGCATGCCATGGATGATCTGGAACGGGACCGCAAGATTCTGCAGTGGCAGAACAAGGCCCGTGCAGCAGCGCGAAAGAAAAAGCGCCGTAATCTCTACGTCATTACACTGGACCCCGAGGTGCTGTGGGACAGGGATTTCCGCCAGGAGAACCCGGGCTACCGCGAGGGCATGCCCTGTGTGTATGTCGGCATAACCATCCACGCGCCGGGCGACCGCTTCGAGCAACACCGGGCCGGCTACCGCAGCAGCAAGTACCCGCGCAAGTACGGCATAGAGCTGGCGCAGGAACTCATCGAGGGTTTCGACTGCGAGGGACTTGACGACGCGGAAAAGGAAGCGGCGCTGGCCGACTGGCTGCGCGAACAGGGGGTTGCCGTCTGGCAGCATTGACCTGATCGTGGCGTGCAGTCCATGCAACGGGGACGAAGAAATCTGTCTCCTTTACTCATTGTTTGGCTGGCTTTTTGGGGCAGATGATTGGATATATAGATCAATAGGTTATCTACTATCACATCTTGCCCGGAGAACCAATATGATCACCATGTATGCGGAACCTGAAGGCCACCGCTTATGGGCTGTGTTTCTTTCTTTGTCCCTGGTGGTTTTGTTGGCGCCTCTCCAGCTGCAGGCGAGTGATTCAATAACAGGCAACATCGAAAACGGCCAGGCAATAACCGCAAGGAAATGTGATCGTTGTCATGGTAGTGGGGGCGTCAGTGATGACCCGGATACGCCACCCCTTGCCGGGCAGAGCGTAGCCTATATGCTCAAGCAGATGAAGGACTATAAATCCGGTTTGCGTGAAGACAAGAATAGGTACAAGCGGGTTAGAAAACTGGATGAGCAGCAAATGGCCAATATCGCGCTGTGGTATGAAAGACAGCCACTGCCAGAGATCAAGTCTCTATCAAAGCAGGAACTGAAGGTGCCGCAACTGGTCGACAAGGGTGACCCCGACCGTTCTGTTCCGCCCTGTGATATTTGTCACGGCAAAGACGGATATACCACTACTGGTGGGATACCAGTGCTGGCCGGGCAGCAGTCGATTATCTGATTTCCACTATGGAATATTTCAAGGATGGTTCACGAAGCAATGATCCAGCGGGCACCGTTAAGGTGATAATCAAAAAACTGCCTGGCGCGGAGATTGAGACGCTGGCAAGGTATTATGCGGCACTGGGCAGGAAGACCTGCTGAATAAGCCTGGCTGTCCAGGCTGCCTCCCAATCCTGTCTTCAGACTCATCTATCTCAAATGCTGTCTGCCACCTCTGCTTGGTTATGTTCCTGCTTGTTTAGCGTGCTTCTGCTGTACGCTGCACAGAGTGTCGTCAGCAACGCTGGATGTCCCTCCGCTCGTCTAGCGCCGGTGGTATTGGATTGATGTGCCTGGGGTTGCTTGCAGCGCCTGGCATGACCGGCAGTGTCCTGTCATTCGAAGTCATAGCGGACGGAGGCGGCGATGACATGGACGTCGTAATCCTGGGTGTCGGCCCCGAGTCCCAGCACCGTGGGCAGCGTAGCGACGCCGATGCCGTCCTTGGCCCAGTCGTCCTCGCTGAAATCCTCGTACCGATAGGCGAGTTTCAGTGAAATGTTGTCCTTCATCCTGTAGGTGCCGTGCAGTCGCACACTTTTGAGCGATGACTCGAGATCAGGGTAGTCCGCCGCGCTGTCGTAATTTATCTTGCCGGTGTAATCCGAGTACACAAGATCTGCACCGATATCCAACTTATCCGGGATCGCGGTCCAGTTGATGCCGACACCCATCGTGCGGGTCATGTTTTCGTCATCCATAAACCAGTCGGATTGAGAAAAACTCTGGCTATCTGCTTGGTCGGATTGTAGCCGTTCACGGGTGAAGTAGGCCGTGGTTGTCAGGTTTTCATTGATGAGGTAGGAGATATCAGCGGTATAGCTGAAGCCCTTGGCCTCGGTGAGGCCGATTGAAGTGTTGTCGTAGTCATCCTTGTAGTAATCCGCGCTCAATCCTAGGGTCAGGGCCGATGCGGGGCTTATCGAAATTGTACCGCTTGCCTTGTTGCGTGTGCGGCTGGCAAGATTGTAAAGCCGCATACGCGGGTTCTGCGTGATCTGCGCCACGCGATCGTAATCGGAGTTGCTGCGGTTTGCATGGGTGTACTTGACTGAAGCATCCAGGGTTTCATGCGGCCTGACCCTCAGCTCGCCCCACAGGGTTTTCTCCTCTGTGTCGTCCACTTCCTGGTGCGTGCGTTCCATCTTGTCGTAGTCGAAACCCGCCGACATGTCGGATCGGCTGGACAGCCGGTAGGCCGCGCTGCTGCGGAACAGGTGCTGCTCGAAGCTATAGGGCTTGTTTTTCCGGGCGCTGCCTGCATTGAACAGGTCGGTGACCACGTAGTCGTAGCTGTTACGGTTGGAGTCGTTGTCGCGGTCGCTGTAGGTGTAATTGGCATTCAGCTTCAGGCGGGGCAGGGGCCGGGAGGAGAAGCCCAGCCTGGCAAGGGTGCTGTTGACCTGGCCGTCCAGGTCGTTGGTCGGCAGGGGGGCGCCAAGATCGGGATTGATGGTGTAGGGAAGAAAATTCCCGTCCTGTTTCAGGCGGCCGATTGACAGGTGCGCATTCAGCCGGGTGTGCTGGTGCACATCATAGCCGAGAGTGGCGCCCAGCTTGTGATAATTATTGTCCGGCGGCAGGGCATACTGGCCGTATCCATTGGGGTCGTTCGGGTCGGCATAGGGGTTCTGCCATACCTGGCCGCGATTGTTGTCCTCCTTGAAAAAGGAGCCGTCATAGCCGAGTTGGGCTTGCAGCTTCTTGCCCGTGTAGCCGATACCGAATCCCAGTTCGTTTGTCTGGTACTCGACGGGTACCGGCAGGATGGCAGTCTCGCTGAAACCAAACGTCGTGCCCACGTCCTGTCTGCCGTCCTTCTTTTCATGCAGGAAGTGCGCAGTGATCTCCCACTTCCTGAAGGGCAGGTAGGCATAATCCGCCTGCAGACGCTTGCGCTCGGTCTTGACGGTCACCTTCCTGAGGTTTTGCTCCAGGGTCGCCATGTCCTGCGTGTTATTTGCGGGTACCCAGTCCCGCGGCAGACGCATGTGGTTGCCATTCAGGCCACGGTACGGGCTGGAGGTGGTGTCATCATTGAAGCTGGGCAGCTGGTCATATTCCAGAAACAGCTTGTAGTTCCCCTGGTCGCCCCCTTCGATCTGCACGTCGCGGGAGTCAAGGCCCAGGTTACGGCCCCTGATCTCGAAATAACGACCGTCCTCTTCCCGGTGTTTGATCTGCCCGTCGGCACTCCCGAACACACCATCATCCTTCAGGCCGGTGTAGCGCCCGAACCTGTAGGAATCCTCGCTCTGGTAACCGATGCCGGGCTCGACCCAGCCTTCCGTCCCCGTGGTGTCAGGGCAGTATTTGCACGGCCAGTTTTCCCAGGGCACGGCAGCGGCCGGTTCCTCGGCAGTTGCCGGTAACAGGTATAGCCAGAATGTTAAAAGCAATACGCTCGTTTTGAGTGATGCACTATCGACCATGGTCCCTCCCCTCGATAATTAGCTCGGCCGTTGCTGCCCATGAGGTATGTTCTCGCCGGTGCTTGGTTGGTCCGACCTGGTATTTCAGTGTCACCTCATCAGTTTTACCCCTGATGGGTGATTGGAGCCATGGACCTGGAAATGGCAGTTGAGACAGCCTTTGATGAGAGCGAACTGGCTCCTTGAGCTGACGGCGGAGCCGTCATACTGGAGACTCGGATGCCCGGCCTGGGAATGGCATTGCTGGCAGAGTTGCGGCGGACGCTTTTTCAGCAGCGATGGTTGATTCGAGCCATGCGGTCGATGGCACAGGGTACAGTCTTCCGCTGCCGGTGCGTGTTCCCAGAGATAGGGCCCCCGCCATTCTGCGTGGCACCCCGTGCAGGTCTCGCGCAGGTTTGCCTTCACGAGACGATCCGTGCCGTCATCGCCATGCGGGTCGTGGCAGGCGCTGCATGCCATTTTCCCTTCACGCACGGGGTGGTGGGAACTTTGATAGAACTGTGCCCGCTGGGACAGATGACAGGTGTAGCAGACTTCGGGCTGCTGCTCGCGATCCAGCACCGGGTCGTCCGCGATGTGGATCCGGTGGCAACTGGCGCAGGCCACGTCGTTGAACTCGTGCAGGCTGCCTTTCCAGTCGATGCGCTGGTGATTCTCGTGGCATTCGAGACACTTGCGGTTCTGGTCCCTGACCGGTGTCCAGCTGCCCTTGCCGAAAGCAAGGATCGGCGCCCTGGTCTCACCGCTACGGACACGCTGCGCGTGTTCGCCCCCCGGCCCGTGGCAGGCCTCGCACTGCAAGCCAGCGAACGGTGTGCGTTCGTCAGCGGTCACGGCATGTTTGGTCTTGAAAATCGGGAAGACGGGATATTCATTGTCCTCGTCATGACACTTGAGGCAGGTATCCGCGCCACGCGGTGTGTGGTCACCCTGCTCGACGGCCTGCACCTGGGCCCCGCTGCTCTCCATTGTCATCCGGGCCCCGGGCTCCCCGGCCAGTAGCAGCGGTGTCGCTGCCCAGATCACAACCAGGATCAGGCCCCCTGACAGATATTTCCCGGGCGTGTTTTTCACTCTCATCGCGTTCTCTCGCAGTCAGGCCAGTGCCGGTCCTGCTCGGTTGAATTATTGATGTTCGTGCTACGTCGCATGTTGACACATATCAGAGATCGCCGTCGAGTGTAGTTCGGCCCTGCGTTGCGCGTAAAGTCGTCTGGAAATAATGTGGCGGGTTGCGAAAAATTGCCAGCCATCCAGTGTTGCTGAGGTGGCGCCGGGTCTACGTGTGTACGGGTTGGTAGACCTCCTGGCAGGTGTATTGGCGAACCTATGCCGGCTTTCGCAGCAGTGATCGTGCACCACCTGTTGGCCTGGAAGATTGACAAGAGAAATCGATGAGCCTATAAGAAAACGTGCAGCCCATCTCCCGCGAGATGAACAGACAATATGTACAGGGGGCTTGCAATATATATAGCAAATGGCAACCGGGCAGTTGCCAATTCATAAAAGACAATCATGAAGGCAATTGGGCAGTTGCCAATCCATACTAAAGAAATAATCATGGAGGAGCCGGGTATGAAATCCAATCTGATGTTAACCAAACAGGTGCTTGTGCTGATGGCGGCATCATTGCTGTTGCTGACCGGCTGTGGTGGTAGCAACAACAATGGTGGCGGTGGCGGTGGCGGTGGCGGTGCGACGGCCATCTTCCCGGCGATCAATCCTGCATTCGATGAAATTACTGAAGTGGCGGTCAGCCCTGACCCCGGGGAGCCATACGAGGATATTCTCGACCCGGAGGCGGGGGACTACAAGTACGACCCCGAAACAGAGTCGATTACGTCAAAAGCTTCGGTGGATGCCGGAGGCGCATATGTGCGCATCACCGGCCTGGCCACCGTGACCGGGACGCAGAGCACTTATACGGTCTATACCTTTGTAACGAAGCGTGGCGACCGCGTGGCAGCCAATGAACTCACCAGTGCCGCGGTCGGGCTGGTTGCATCCGGCGATGCCGCGGATTTCGAGGAAGCTCTCGGTCTGGTAGAGGAGGCATTTGGCCTGCCTGCCGGCTCAGCGGCCGAGCCGTTACCTGCCGCCGAGCGCTCGGCGGAACTCACCAGCGTGCTTGCCGCGGCGGCTCCCGCCTTTGCGGAGGGTGCCGATCCGGCATTCGATGTCGACAACACTACCGCCGAGGAACTCGCGGCGGGCCAGGCAGCCTATATGGACTG
>Ga0209536_100003679_pt1 | contig 24530 bp, 18 predicted proteins | sample DeeMarSeWOR28_12_FD_187461 | JGI IMG/M metagenome (GOLD analysis project Ga0209536, IMG submission 187461) | Marine sediment microbial communities from White Oak River estuary, North Carolina - WOR-2-8_12 (SPAdes) (version 2) | ecosystem: Environmental > Aquatic > Marine > Intertidal zone >...
TTCTACGCCCTGGGCGCTGCGCTCAGCGGTGCTCAGACCACCGCCCTGTGCTCCTTTGATGAAGCCTATACCATACCCACCCCCCGGGCGGCGCTGTTATCGTTGCGCACTCTTGAGATCTTGATGGATGAAGTCGGTTTGCGCGATACCGTTGATCCGCTGGCGGGATCCTATTTTATTGAAACGCTTACCAAGCAGATGGAGGAAAAAATACTAGATGAAATGAAGCAGATACGGGATGTAGGCGGGATGGTGCATGCGGTTGCCACCGGCTTTATCCAGCGAAAAGTGGCGCAGCAGGCCTATGAATATGAAAGCGGTATTCAAAAGGGAGAGTACATTAAAGTCGGTGTCAACAAATACACCGAGGGCAGCGAAGCGCAAACCGATGTGGATCTTCATGAGTACAACGAGCAATGGGCCGCTACACAGGTTGCCAGCCTCAAAGAGCTGCGCAGGACCCGGGATAACCGTGAAGTTCAACGTCTGCTCAAGGCATTGGAATCGGCGGCTCGCGACGGAAAAAACGTCATGCCATTTTTGGTCGACTGCTGCCGGGCCTATGCCACCGTGGGAGAAATGGCCGGTGTATTTCGAGACGTTTTCGGAGAATGGCAGGAACCAAGCATCTTCTGAATTCGGAATTCGGAATGCGGAAGGCTGAATGGGGAAGAAGGAAAGGATAGTGTCTGAAAAAGATTTAAAGGAAAACTTTTAGAATACCTACTCATAGAAGCGGATGAGTTAGTCGCAATATTCACTACAATTGGCAAAAAGTCAAAGTAATACTTCCAAATTCCGCATTCCGACTTCCGAATTCCAGAGAGGAGGAGTGATTGAACGACGAATCCTACAGGTTGGGTTGTGACATCGGCGGCACATTTACCGATTTTGTGCTGGTCAACGATGAGACCGGTGAGTTTCAGATCAATAAATGCCTGACAACACCTGCTGATCCATCTGATGCCGTGGAAGAGGGGATCCGGGGATTATTGGAGCGCCTGCCGGGATTTATGCCCCGCATTGATGAAATTATCCACGGAACCACCCTGGTCATCAATGCCATTATTGAGCGCAAGGGCGCCAGAACAGCCCTGATCACCACCCGGGGATTTAGGGATGTCCTGGAGCTTGGCCGCGAGATCCGCTATGATGCCTATGATATTTTTGCCGAATATCCGGAGCCGCTGGTAACGCGACCATTTCGCCGGGAAGTAAACGAGCGCATTTCAGCCGACGGCCGTGTCCTGGTGAAGTTAAACCCCGCTGAAGTTACCGATGTGCTTGCCGAGCTTTGTGATGCGGGGATCGAATCGCTGGCAGTCTGTCTGATTAATTCTTACGAGAATCCGGACCACGAAATTCAGATCAAAGAGATCGTCCAGCAAAATGCGCCCCAGCTTTCACTGTCGACATCTTACGAAGTTTTGCCGCAGATCCGCGAATACGAACGTACCTGCACCACGGCCACCAATGCCTATGTCAAACCCATCACCGCAAAATATCTGGCCAAATTGTCCGCTCGATTAGAAGCGCTGGGTTTTAACGGCAAGCTTTTTATCATGCTCTCCAGCGGCGGTATCACATCGGTGGAAACCGCCCGTGAATATCCGGTCAGAATCATCGAATCCGGACCGACCGCCGCGGTGATCGCCTCACAGCACTACGGTAAGATGTTTCAAATTAAAGATATGTTCTGTTTTGACATGGGGGGCACCACCGCCAAATCATGTCTGATTCAAAAAGGACAGGCCGGGCTGGTTTCTACTTTTGAGGTTGGTCGTGTCCAGCGGTTCAAAAAGGGCAGCGGTTTGCCCATCCAGGTGCCGGTGGTGGACTTGATGGAAATCGGGGCCGGTGGCGGCAGCATCGCCCACATCAGCAAAATGGGGCTCTTACAGGTGGGGCCGGAAAGCGCCGGTGCCGATCCCGGACCGGCCTGCTATGCCCGGGGCGGCCAGAATCCAACCGTTACCGATGCCGATCTGGTGCTGGGCTACCTGGATCCAAATTATTTTCTGGGCGGAACCATGCCGTTGGACAAAGCGTCTGCCGAAAAGGCAATTGACAAAAAAGTGGCCAAACCTTTGCAGACCGATCTGACGGCGGCCGCGTTTGGCATCCACGACCTGATCAACGAAACCATGGCTGCTGCTGCGAAAACCCATATTGCCGAAAAAGGCGGCAACCCGAATATCGTCACGATATCTGCATTCGGCGGCGCCGGCCCGGTGCACGCCTATGGCCTGGCCAAAAAAATCGGTGCGCCGCGTATACTGGTACCCCCGCTGGCAGGCGTTGGTTCTGCACTCGGATTTTTCACGGCACCGGTGGCCTTCGATCTGACCCGCAGCCACCGTGAATCGCTCGAGGACGCCGATTTCGATCAGATCGAAAAATTGTTTAAATCCCTGGAAACAGAAGGCGCGGCTATTCTTGAGCAGGCCGGCAAGGAACAAAAAATTTTATTCGAACGCACGCTGATGATACGATTCGTAGGGCAGGGCGCTGAAACCGACCTGCATATCGATGCCCGGCCCTTTAATCAATGGAAAAAGGAGCAGATCAGAGAGCGTTTCGATGATGTTTATCAAAAATTATACGGCCGAACCTACCCGGAGACACCGGTTGAATTTGTGACCTTTAAAGTGCGTGCCAGCTTGCCGGAACGACCCTTTCGCATCCCGGCGCTGCAAACAACCACAGCGTCAATTGAAGACTGCGTCAAAGGCCAACGCCAGGCATTTTCATTGACCCAAAAGGAATACATTCCGTTTACCGTTTTTGATCGCTTTAAACTTTTTCCCGGCGCGTCACTGAGCGGGCCGGCCATTATCGAAGAAAAGGAATCCACCATTATCGTCGGGGAAGATGCCCAAGCTTCTGTGGATGACCACGGTTTTGTGTGGATCGATTTGAATGCGGAATTGTGAAGTCGGAATGCGGAATGGGGAGTCGCAATCAGCGGAATTTAATTTTCTTTGACTCAAATTTTAAGCCTTAAATAATCAGGAGATGCATCAAAAATGCAGGAAGATAGAAAGGGAAAAGATAATCCGAATTCCGAATTCCGAATTCCGAATTCACAGTTTGATCCGATTACCTTAGAGATTTTGTGGCGCCGGCTGATTTCGATTGTCGATGAGGCCGATGCCTCGGTGGCGCGCACAGCGTTTTCAAGTCTTTTACGCGATGCGCATGATTATACCTGCATGTTTACCGACAGCCGGGGTCAGGAACTGGTTCAGGGAACCTTTTGCACGCCGGGTCAGGCCGGAGCCATGGCGCTCGGGGTCAAAAAGATCATCAATTCAATGCCGCTGGATCAATACCACCCGGGCGATGTCTTTATCATTAACGATCCCTGGTTGCTGGCGGGTCATCTGAATGATGTCTGCGTAATGAGCCCCATTTTTTACAAAGATCGCCCGGTGGCATTTACGGCCTGTGTTTTTCACCACTCGGATATCGGTGGCAGGGTCGCTTCTGATAACCGGCAGGTTTTTGAAGAAGGCTTGTTCATCCCGCCGATAAAGCTTTATGATGCCGGTGTGCTGAATAAACCGGTGCTGGACATGATTCGCTGGAATGTGAGAACCCCTGAAGAAGTCAATGGGGATATTCGCTCTCAGGTTGCTGCCAATCATGTGTGCGCCCGGAAAATTATCGAAATGCTGGAGGATGAAGGTCTGGATACACTCGATGATCTGGCAGATGAAATCATCGATCGAACCGAAACCAGCATGCGGGAGGCCATCCGTAAAATCCCTGACGGTGTCTATCCATATGAAGGTGTCATTGAAGGTGCCGGCCGGAGAAAAGACATTGATATCAAACTAAACGTCACCGTAAAGGACAGCGATATTCATATTGATTTTACGGGGACATCGCCGCAGGTCGATTGGGGCGGCAATGTGGTTTACAATTTTACCTTTGCCTATGTGTTTATGGCGGTTAAAAGTGCTTTTGATCCCGATATTCCGATCAATGAGGGCGCCATCCGCCCGGTCAAAATGACGGCACCGCAAGGGTGTGTCGTCAATTGCAGTTTTCCGGCGGCTGTTGCGGCCCGCATGCAAATCGGTCATTTCATGACCGAAATGGTGTTCAAGGCCCTGGCCCGGGCAACCCCGGACAATATTATTGCCGAAAGCGGCGGAACGCCGGCTCAAACCAATATTTTTTACGGAAAACGATATAACGGCAAGCCCTGGCTGACCATGATCATCCGCGGCGGCGGAATGGGCGCCAGCAGCAAAATGGACGGGCACCATTGCGCTATTTTTCCGGCCAACGGCGCCAACACGCCTGTTGAAATTTTTGAAAGCGACACGCCCCTGATTGTGGAAGAGCGCAGTCTGCTGTGCGATTCCGGCGGCCCCGGAAGAATGCGCGGAGGGCTGGGAAGGAAATTCGTGATCCGGATTCCCGACGATGAATTCGCCCCGCAGCCGCCGACTTCGATTGCGATTCAGGCCGGCAGATACCGCTATCCGCCCGCTGGGCTGTTTAAAGGGGCGGCTGCCAACAAGGCGCAATTTATTGTGAATGGTAAAGCCGGTGATTCCAGTGGATTGACCTTATGTGAGTCGGGTGATGTCATTCAGTTTATCAGTGCCGGAGGCGGTGGTTACGGTGATCCACTGGAACGAGATCCGGCTGCGGTTGAACGGGATATGCGCAACGAATATGTGAGCATTGAACGTGCAAGGGAAGAATACGGTGTGGTCATCGATCCAAAATCGCTTGGCGTTGATGTGGAAAAAACTCGGAAACTCAGAGAGCAGCGAAAACGCGGTGGATAATAATCATTGGGGTACTGGAGTGGTGGAGTAAAACCAATTGCGGATTTTAGATTGCGGATTGCAGATTGAAATGCTATCCATGTCGACCTTTCACAATCCGAAATCCACAATCTGCATTCCGAAATTTAACGCACTCAGGTACTCCAATACTCCGACACTGTGGCTGAATATATCTGCAGCGTTGTTTGAACCCAATAAGCTGATACGTTTGTAGGGAGATCGGTAATGGCAAAAACCTTCATGCCGTCGTTTAAGAACCTGGAAGCGCTCAATAAACATCAATTGCACGGGCTGCAGTGGACCCTCGCACATGCTTACCAGGGCTCTGCGTTTTATCGCCAAAGACTCGATGATGCCGGTATTCAGCCGACAGATATCCGGTCTCTGGATGACATTCAGAAATTGCCCTTTACCACCGCCGATGACCTTCGCCTGGGGTATCCGTTCCCATTGCTTTCCGTTCCCACATCTGAAGTGGTCAGAATACACGCGTCTTCGGGAACCACCGGAAAACGCAAAATTTTATGCTATTCCCAGAAGGATATCGACGATTGGACCCATTTTTTCGCCCGCTGCTATGAAATGGCCGGGCTGACCACCGAAGATCGCGTGCAAATAGCGGTTGGATACGGAGTTTGGACGGCAGGCGCCAGTTTTCAGCTGGGCTGCGAAAGATTTGGTGCCATGGCGCTGCCGGTCGGCCCGGGCAACGTGGATATGCAATGCCAGTTTCTGGTGGATCTGCAATCCACCGTCATGTGCTGCACCGCATCGATGGGGTTGCTGATGGCCGAAGAAGTCAACCGCCGGGGCCTCAAGGATAAAATTGCGCTAAACAAAATGATATTTGGTTCCGAGCGCAGCAGCGATGCCATGCGAGCGCGCATACAAGATCTGCTGGGTCTGGAAGATATGTTTGACATTACGGGGCTGACCGAACTCTATGGCCCCGGTACCGGTTTGGATTGCGCCAAACATGAAGGTATTCATTACTGGGCGGATTATTATATTCTGGAAATTCTGGATCCACAGACATTACAGCCTGTGGCACCCGGTGAAATCGGGGAAATGGTCGTAACGACCCTGTGCAAGGAAGCTGCCCCCTTAATCCGTTATCGTACGCGGGATTTGACCCGCTTTATTCAAAAGCCTTGCTCTTGTGGAAGCATATTACCGCTGCACGATCGCATTTTGGGGCGCTCTGACGATATGATCATATTCCGAGCGGTCAACATCTATCCCGGTCAGGTTGATGAAGTTCTCTCCGCCATTCCGGAAGCCAACTGCGAATACCAGGTGCACCTTGACCGCAAAGCGGATGGGAAAGATTACATGACCATCCGGCTGGAATGCTGCGAGGGATATGCGGCTTCGCGCAAGGCGGACCTGGCCCGCAAGGTTCAAGCGGAGATTAAAAATAAGATCATGGTCAGCTGCGAAGTGGATGTGGTTGATTATTGCTCGTTACCGCGATCGGAGCGGAAGTCAAAACGGTTTTTTGACAACCGACCTGATTAGCCGTACAAGAGTAATGTGGCACTTATCTTCATGAATAACACTAAGCCTGTATAGCAAAAAACCGTTTGTTATTTGTTATTGGTTAATCGTTATTCGAAAAAAACAAAAAAGATACAGCCAACAGTTCGAGGGAATAACTTACAACGTATAACTTTTAGCGCTAATTGCGGCGAAGCCGGAATTAGCGGGGAGGTATTTGAAATGTTGCAAAAAGCCTTTATCCCTTACGGGGGATACTACAGCTCACCTTTTTCCCGCTGGCAGGGAACCCTGGCAAATGAGAATGCGATTACACTGGGAGCCGCCACCGCCAAACGATGGTTCGAAGAAAAGCGCTGGGATCCCAAAATATTCGATTATGTTTTTTTGGGCATAACCGTGCATCAGCCGCATGGATTTTACGGTGGCCCCTGGGCCGCTGCCTTGATGGGAGCCGCTGGCGTCCCCGGTCTGCTGGTCAGCCAGGCCTGTTCGACGTCCACAGTGGCCATTTATCATGCCAGCGTGGGCGTGGAAACAGGCCTTTACCAGACGCCGTTTTGTTTGATGACCGATCGCTGTTCGAACGGTCCCCACGCCGTCTGGCCGAATCCAATGGGACCGGGCGGGGAGGTCATTTCAGAAAACTGGTTAATGGACAATTTTAACAAAGACCCCTGGGCCGGGGCGGCCATGATTAAAACAGCCGAGAATGTGGCGTCCGAAGCCGGTATTACCCGCGAGCAGTGCGACGCGGTCGCATTGCGACGCTATGAGCAATATCAGGATGCGCTGGCCGACGATCGCGCTTTTCAAAAACGATACATGTTTCCGGTGGAGGTGACCGTATCCAAAAAGAAAACGGTTATGGTCGAGGCCGATGAGGGCGTTATGGAATCCACGGCCGAGGGATTGGCCAGACTCAGACCGGTGTTGTCGGATGGCGTTCACACCTTTGGTGCCCAGACGCATCCGGCGGACGGCAATTGCGGTATAACCATCACCACCCGGGATAAGGCCAAGGAGCTCAGTGCCGATCCAAACGTAGAAGTTCAAGTGATTTCCTACGGCTATGCGCGCGTCAAGCCGGCTTTTATGGCCGCAGCGGTTTTCCCGGCAGTTCAGATGGCTTTGAAAAATGCCAATATCGGTGCAAAGGACGTCAGTGTCATTAAAACCCACAATCCATTTGCAGCCAATGATATCCATCTTGCCAACAATCTGGGAATTGATGTCAATGGCATGAATAATTACGGATCTTCTCTGATTTACGGCCACCCGCAGGGACCGACTGCCGGCCGCCTGATCATTGAAGGCATCGAAGAGACGGCCATGAAAGGCGGCGGCTACATGCTGTTTGCGGGATGCGCCGCCGGTGACACGGCAGCCGCGCTGGTGTTGAAAGTCGGCTGATATGCGTTGCGTGTTTACGAGTTACGTGTTGCGGGTTGCGAATGCATGATGGTTTGAGTTTTCGACTGTGCCTTATTGCACTAATCGTAAATACCTGCGACGGTGCAAAATTTGGTTGCCATCCGCCGGCTGCAAGAAGCCAGTTGCCGGTTGTGCGCGGCGGGCTATGCGATCACGCGAAATTTCAGGTATTTTTAATATTTATAATCGAGGAACCAACATGAAACAGTTTACGTATTTAACCCCTAAAACCCTGGACGAGGCCATTTCCCTGCATGTGTCGTACGGCCAACGCGCCAGATATATTGCCGGCGGCACCGATGTGCTGGTGAAAGTCAAAGAAGGCAAACTAGCGCCGGATTATTTGATTTCACTGAAGCACATCATCGGCCAGGATCGTCCTTTCTTAAATCAGGAAACCGGCGAGCTCTATATCGGTGCCTTTTGTACGCATGGGTCCATCGAAGAATCGCCATTGATTCAGCATCACTATCCGATCATCCATGATGCCGTCAAGAATATCGGGTCCGTGCAGATCCGCAACGTCGCCACCATCGGCGGTAATCTGGTGAATGCCGTGCCCTCAGCTGACGGTGCGATTCCCTTAATCGCTCTGGATGCCAAAGCCCACATTTACGGCGCCAAAGGCCAGCGTTCGGTTGAACTCAGGCGGTTTTTTCTGGGCCCGGGACAATGCGACCTTGATCCCGGCGAAATACTGACCGAAATCGTCATTCCGCCGCCGCTGCCACGCACGGGCAGCGCCTACATAAAACACGGCCGGCGCGAAGCCATGGAGCTGCCCATGCTGGGGGTGGGGGTTTTGCTGAGCCTTGAAAAAGATATGCTCACCTGCGCCAAAGCCAGAATCTGCCTGGGAGTGGCCGCCCCAACGCCCTTCAGGGCGCTGGAAGCCGAAAAACACCTTCAAGGCAAGACCCTGCATGAAAGCAATCTGGCCGAGGCCGGGCGTATTGCCGGTCAGGAATCAAAGGTTCGTGACAGCATCCGCGGCGTGGCCTGGTACCGGCGCGAAATGGTGGGCGTGCTGGTCAAGCGCATGGGGCTCAAAGCGCTCGAACGTGCAAAAGAAAAGAAAAAGGAAGTGTGAAGTCGGAATGCGGAATTCGGAATTCGGAAGTGGGAAATGCGAATGCGGAAGGGGGAAGTTTGTTCAAGATATCGCCTCCCGCAAAAACGCATTTCCTCATGAAGTGATAAAGCGTGACAGAGATGTTAATGATTCCTTTGTGTTGATACTATGAACCTGAAAAATTAAATTAAGGATTGTTTGAAACCTATGTTGAGCGATTGTCGAGGTTGCCGCAGATACAAGGCAGATGTTGTCCCGCTATAGTCGCCTATGCGGGAAGGCATCTAACGCAGTAGGTGCGGTAAGATCGGCAATCCCGAAGGGTTTCAAATTTAAAAAATTAGAATTGGTGGAATACCACTAATAAAATAGTTTCTTTTTAAATTTGAAACGCTCATCATAGGTAAAATTCGGAGGGATTTATTATATGAGTAGGGAAATATCATTTACGTTCAACGGGAATCCGATCAAAATGGTCATCGAAGACCATTGGACGCTGTTGCATCTGATTCGGGAGGAACTGGGGTATACCGGCACCAAAGAGGGTTGCGGCAGCGGTGAATGCGGGGCCTGCACCGTCATCGTAGATGCCAAAGCCGTAAATTCCTGTCTGTATCTGGCCGCTGAAATCGACGGCAAGCAGCTGACCACTATCGAAGGATTGGCCGCCGCAGACGGAACCCTGCACCCCATTCAAAAGTCTTTTGTAGAAAACGGCGGCATCCAGTGCGGGTTTTGTTCGCCGGGAATGATACTGTCGGCCAAGGCCCTGTTGGACAAAACACCCAACGCCTCTGAAGATGAGATCAAGGAAGCAATCGCCGGAAATCTCTGCCGCTGTACCGGCTACGTGCAAATTATTGAATCGATTAAAGCGGTCAGCGGCGGGGAAGACGAGCCGCGCGTGGTGGCCTTTAAATCTGACGAGTTGGATAGAGGAGAGTGAGAGTCATATTTGTTCACTGCTGGCTTCTGGCCTCGACTCGGCTGAGCTCGTCGCAGACTTGCTGCTGGCGGATGTTATGCGATTAATGAATTAAATGTCTACAAGCATTTTGTTCAAACAAGCAGTGAGCTGCCAGCTGCCAGTGGCCAGTGATAAGAGGCCGAATGTTTGAGACTGATCAGCTAAGATAACAATCGCAGTAAAAAACAGATCCATGTTAAGGAGTGAAAATAATGCAGAATTTGTGTTCGGTAGGTAAGAGGGTGCCCAAGCTGGATGCGGTTGACAAGGCAACCGGTCGCGTCCGATATATCCAGGATCTAAAAGTGCCGGGCATGTTGTACGGTAAAATTCTTTACAGCAATTATGCCCATGCCAGAATCGTCAAAATCGATACCTCCAAAGCCCGGGAAATGCCCGGTGTCCTGGCCGTATTGACCGGAGAGGATATCCCCGAAATCCGCATGGGGGTCTACAAGGATAACCGGCCATTAAAGAAGGAAAAGGTTCGCTCTTTCCGCGATGAGGTGGCGGCCGTAGCGGCCATTTCACCCGATATCGCCGAGGAGGCCTTGAATCGCATCGAGGTAACCTATGAAGCCCTGCCGGCGATATTCGATCCGGAAGCGGCCCTGCAAGAGGGGGCGCCGCTGATTCACGAGGCCCACAAAACCAATGTCTTAAAAATGCCCTGGAAGCTGCATTATGGTGATGTGGAGGCCGCCAAAAAACAAGCGGCATTCGTCGTCCAAGACCGGTTTACCACCACCTGGGTAACCCATTGCTGTATGGGGACCAGCGGGGCCATTGCCGAGTTCGATCCGGCCAATAATCTGACAATCCATACCAATACCCAGATCCCCTCTCTGGCCCAGAAGGATTTTCTGGATGCCCTCAAGGCAATGGGGATCGGCGACCGCCGGGTGCGGGTGATCAAACCCTGCATCGGCGGCGGATTCGGCAGTAAACTGGACACTTATGCCTACGAGTACATTGCCATTTTGCTGGCGTTTCACACCCGCAGGCCGGTCAAAATCGAGTTTGATCGCACCGAGGAGTTTATCGCGACGTCCACGCGCCAGCCCACCATTACGCACATATCGCAGGGCTGCGATCAAAACGGAAAATTGCTTTTCCGGGATATATCCATGGTCCTTGATAATGGGGCCTACACCTCCTGGGGGGCGACGACGCCTTCGGTGATGATGATGCCGATTACCACCCTGTACCGGGTGCCGAACGTGCGGTATGAAGCCAAATGTGTTTACACCAACAACACCTATGCTCAGGCCATGCGGGGCTATGGCAACCCGCAGGCCACCTACGCCATTGAAAGCACGATGGACATGCTGGCCGAGGCTGCCGGCATTGATCCGATTGAATTTCGCCGCATCAATGCCAATCAATCCGGCGATGTGTCCACCCAGGGGCTGCGCATTACGACCTGCGGCCTGGCCGAATGCATGCAGGCGGTCAAAGAAAAACTGGAATGGGAACGGCCCAAACAGGCGGGCGAAGGCCTCGGGATGGCCTCTCTAATTCATGTGGGCGGTGGTGCGCGGGTATATAAATCAGACGGTTGCGGCACGATCATCAAAATGGATGATTTCGGCAAAATTGATCTTTTTACCGGAGCCACGGATATGGGACAGGGCTCTGATACCGTCATTGCGCAAATCGTTGCCGAAGAGCTCGGAGTCGAAGTCGAAGATATCCATGTGATCCACACCGATACCGACGTTTGCCCCTGGGATGTGGGCTCGCACGCCAGCCGGACCACCTTTATTGCCGGAAACGCCGCCCTTGGTGCCGCCCGCAAGATCAAGGCCCGCATTCTTGAAATGGGGGCCAAGTTGCTGGAGTCACCGCTGGAGAAATTAAGCCTGCAGGGCCGCCACATCGTTCACCGGGACGATCCTGAGAAAAAAATGCCGATTGGAAAGGTCCTGCGCAAAGCCCATTTCAGTCACGGCGGGCAGATGCTTATGGCAGAACATTTTTACGATCCGGCCAATGAAAACATGGGTAAGGACTTCCGCGGCAACATGTCGATGACGTATACGTTTGGCACGCACGGGGTACGGGTCAAAGTGGATGAAGAAACCGGCAAGGTCAAAATACTTCAATACGTTGCTGCCCATGATGTTGGCAAAGCGATTAATCCGCTGCTGCTTGAAGGCCAGGTTTACGGTGGCGTCATGATGGGCATCGGCTATGCCCTGACCGAACAGGTCATATCCGAAAAGGGGCAGAACATGAACCCGAATTTTAGAGACTACAAGATATTGACGGCTAAAGATGTCGTGCCGATCAAAGCGCCGGTGCTTGAGACCTACGATGAAGACGGGCCGTTTGGCGCCAAAGGGATCGGTGAGCCCGGCTGCGTGCCCACCGCACCGGCGATTGCCAACGCCATTTACGATGCCGTCGGCGTGCGCATCAAGGATTTGCCGATCACGCCAGAACGGGTTCTGGCCGCCATCAGAGAGAAAAAAGGCCTGGATCTGTGCGGTCAGGATGCAGACGACACTGATGCCGGTGAATGCATCATTGAAGAATAAGGGCACGATCGAAAAGAGAAGCTATCTGAAAAATGCATCTAACGCTCAATAGCGTTGTTGTGAGCCTCCTTACAATGCTCACACACTGTGTGTGCTGCACTTTTGCGTCGGCTCACGCTTTGCTCTTGGACGTAATCTGCTGTTTTTGAGACAGCTTCTATACAAATGTGTCTATAACCCCAAAAAAGGAGGCTTCAAATGAAAAAATTCGGATGGTTTCTAATTGGGATTTTTACAGCGACCCTGTTGCTGGCAGTTATGGCACCCATGCCGTCTGCCGCTGAAACGGTGAAGCTGAATTACGCCAATTTTCCACCGGCTCCCACTTTTCCGTGCGTTCAGATGGAGCGCTGGAAGACCGAAGTCGAAAAGCGCACCAACGGCAAGGTGCTGGTTAACACCTTCCCCGGCGGGACATTGCTGGACGCCAAAAACATGATGGATGGCGTCATTGCGGGTCAGGCCGATATCGGCTGTTTGAGCATGGCCTATCAACCGGGACGCTTTGTGGTGACCAACGCAACCAGCTTGCCTCTGGGCATACCCAATGCCACCATCGGCAGTCTGGTTTTGTGGGATCTGTACCAAAAATATCAACCCGAAGAGTTTGCCAAGGTTAAAGTTTTGACCATGTTCACCACTGCTCCCACCAATATCATGTCCAAAGTTCCGGTTCGAACATTGGACGATATTAAAGGTCTGGATCTGCGGGCCTCAGGTGGAGCTGCCAAGATTCTGTCTGCCTGGGGGGCCAACCCGGTGGGCATGCCGATGCCGGCGACGGTGGAAGCACTGCAAAAAGGCGTCGTCAAAGGATTGTATTCTTCACTCGAGGTTATGAAGGATTTTAAATTTGCTGAAACCTGCAAATATGTGACGGTAACTGACACCGTCATCTATCCGTTTGCGGTTGTCATGAATATGGACAAATGGAATTCGCTGCCGCAGGATGTGCAAAAGGTTATGGACGACCTGCGGGTTGAGCAGGCCCAATGGACCGGCAATTATATGGACAATCACGTCAAAACCGCGATCGAGTGGTCAAAAGGTGAGCAGGGCGTAGAGTTCATACAATTAACAAAAGAAGAGAAGGCCGACTGGGATGCCAAACTTGATTTTTTAACGACCGAGTGGGTCGCCGATACCAGCGGCAAGGGTATACCCGCTCAGGCGATCGTCGACGACCTCAAGCGTATGATCGCTGAAAAATCCAAATAGCCTAACGCTCTGTTTCAGCGCAGTGCACAGCGAAAATCACATCGCAAGTGCGGCACGAGGCGCTATCGAAACAGGCGTGAAAAGACCGAACTGTTTTCTGGCAACCGTTATAAAGGGAACGGATTGCGGTTTTGACAGGCTGTAATCCGTTCCTGTTTATCATAGCTGTGCGCGGTTTTGTGCCCGGATATATTGGAGTGCAGGATGGGCGTTTTAGAGAAGATTAGCCACATATTGAATCGATTCCTGATTGTTTTGGCCGGACTTTTTTTAGCGGCCATGATTCTGATGACCTGTATGAATATCTTCTCAAGGCTTTTTTGGAGCCCCTTCAAAGGGACCTATGAATTGATGGGCTATTTTGGGGCCATGGTAACCGCATTTGCACTGAGTTACACTCAAATCAAAAAAGCGCATATTTCCGTTGATGTTCTGGTCGGTCAGTTCTCTCAAAAAACGCAGCTGATCCTACAGGGATTTAACTGTCTCGTATGCATGGTCTTCTTTTCAATTGCCGGCTGGCAAATCAACAAATTGGCAAGAACGCTGTGGCAGACCGGGGAGGTGACCGAAACGCTTCGAATCATTTACTACCCGTTTACCTATGGTGTGGCTCTGGGCTGTTGTTTGCTGGCATTTGTATTGCTGGTTGAATTTTTAAAATTGATCTTTGCTGCCAAAGGCGCTCACTAAATGGAACTATCCATCGTCGGCATAATCGGAATCCTGGTCTTATTGGTGGTTCTGTTTGTTTTTGGTATGCCGGTGGGTTTTGCCATGGCGGTGGTGGGCTTTTGTGGATTTGCCTATGTCGTTTCTTTTAATGCTGCATTGAACATGATTGCTGCGGATCTGTGGAGCACCTTTTCTAAATATGGCCTGACGGTTATCCCGCTGTTTATCTTGATGGGATATCTGGCCTTTAATGCCGGTATTGCAGAGAGACTCTACGATGCAGCTTATAAGTGGATGGGTCATTGGCGCGGGGGTCTTGCAATTGCCACCATTGGCGCCGATGAGTTATTTGCTGCCATTTGCGGCTCCAATACGGCAACAGCCGCAACCATGGGCGCGGTCGCCTTGCCGCAAATGGAAAAATATAATTATGATACGCGCTTGAGCAGCGGTACGGTGGTCACCGGTGGAACACTGGGTACCGTCATGCCCCCCAGTGTCGTGCTTATCATTATCGGTCTTCAAACCGAACAATCCATCGTCGAGCTTTTCCTGGCCGGCATACTGCCGGCCATTATATTGGGTTTGATGTTTGTGATCACCATTTTTTTGCTGTGCCGTTTTTATCCGAACTTCGGCCCGGCCGGGCCCAAAACGCCTTTCTCAGAAAAGTTGAAATCACTGCTTGGCGTTATCGAAGCCATCACCATTTTTGTACTGGTCATCGGCGGCTTGTACATCGGTGTTTTTACACCCACCGAAGCCGGTGCTGTCGGTGTTTTTTTCACATTTATCGTATCCATTGTGGCTGGCAGGCTGACATGGAAGGGCCTCATTCATTCCTTTGAAAATACCCTGCGCATATCCTGTATGGTATTCATGCTGGTGACGGGTGCCATCATTTTTGGCCGCTTTTTGGCCGTCACCCGGCTACCCTTTGTTATTGCGGATTTTGCTGCCGGATTACCAGTTTCACCGTATGCGATCCTGATCGTTGTTTTGCTGATTTATTTAGTCGGCGGCTGTTTTATGGATTCATTGGGATTTTTGGTTTTAACCATCCCCATCTTCTTTCCGCTGGGTATGGCATTAAATTTCAATCCAATCTGGTATTCAATACTGCTGACCATGGTCACGACCATGGGTGCGATAACCCCTCCGGTGGGGGTCAATATTTACGTTGTCAAGGCGTTGGCACCCGATATCAAACTGGCAACGATTTTCAAAAGCGTCAGTTTTTTCCTGATTGCCTGCATCATCAGTATTATTATCTTAATCCTTTTTCCGCAACTGGCCCTGATAATACCTAATTTAATGCATTAAATTATATATCTAACCATTTGGTATATATGATATTATTTTATAAGAACGATACGATTTTCAGACGAGCGCTTTGATTTTTTCCAGATCTGCCGGCGTATCAATATCCAAAAAAAAGTGCGGGTTTTGAATCGGGACTTCATGCACCTGTTTCGGATTCGCCTGAATGATCCGGCGGGCACCGATATCACCGCTGATTTGCATGATTTGCGGATAAAAATGGCTGCTGAAAATGCACGGGTTTCCGATTTTACCGGCGAAAGAAGGAACGCAAATATTTTTATGCGAAGACCAAAACTGTTCCAGCAGAAAATTAAGCGTGACGGCATCGACCAGGGGTTGGTCGGCCAGCAGAAACATCACAGCTGGATACGTATCCCTGACGCATGACAAACCGATCTGCAGGGAGCCGCTTTGGCCGTCTTCGTAGTGCGGGTTGATTTCTATTTGAAGTTTTGGATGGTTTCGTTTTTTGCCAAGCGCCTGCTGGATTTTTTGATGGGCATATCCAAGAACCAGAATGATCCGCTTGAGCCTGGTGTTTATGGCTGCCTCCAGAACCCATTCGACCAGGTATTTGCTGCTTAACCGTAAAAGCTGCTTGGGTTGACCGAACCGTGTCGAGGCACCGGCCGCCAGAATAATGCCGGCAGTTTTATTTTCCTGAATCATGCTATTATCCAAATTTCAAAAGCGTAGGCGATAACACCGTATCACGGTGGAAAATTTAACATAGCCCTGGGCAATTTGCTATACACGATTTAAAGTGTGCCTAACCGGGTTGGCGACTGCTTCAGGGTTTTACAGGAATCTGATATGGCCTCTGTTGATGAAAAATACCTTACTCCAACATCGATTATCGATGCCGATTCAAAGATAATTATTGAATATGCGATGTCAGCCATTGAAGATGCCGACGAGCTTCCGATTAAAAAAGCCGTTAGATTGTATTATGCCGTCCGGGATGCGATCTGGTATGATCCGTATATCCCCTTTTATCGACCGGAGCACTACCGCTCCAGTCAGGTTTTGAAAAATGGCCGGGCTTTTTGTATCGGCAAAGCCGGACTGTTGTGTGCCATGGGTCGCGCGTGCGGGATACCGGCTCGCGTGGGATTCGCCGATGTTCGCAATCATCTGGCCACCCGGCAGTTGCTTGATTATCTGGGGTCCGATATATTTGCCTTTCACGGATATACAGAGTTTTATCTGGAAGGTCGCTGGGTGAAGGCAACCCCGGCCTTCAACAAAGAGCTCTGCCGCAAAGCCAGGGTGACACCGCTGGAATTTAACGGTAGAGAAGATTCCATCTTCCAGCCGTATAATCAAGAAAAAAAATTGTTCATGGAATACGTCAATGACCATGGAACCTTTGCCGACATTCCGGTGGATCGAATTGTCGATTCCTGGAAAGCGGTCTATGGGGCTGAACGCGTCCGGCAATGGATCGAGTCGTTTGAAAAATCCGCAGGAAAACGCAAACGCAAACTGGAAGACGAAGATTGGGTCAAATGATAGCGATGGCCTTGCAATTCACCTATGGAGGCCAAAGTCATCACTGTCAGCTGACACCTGAAACCTGATACCCGAAATCTGTTATGATAGCCGACATGACCGAACATAAAGAACGGCATAAATTGAGCGACCTAGTAGTGGTGATCAAAGGAGCAGGGGAGATGGCCAGTGCTGTGGCCTGGCGCATCTATATGGCCCGTATTCGCCGGATTGTGATGCTGGAAACGCCTTCGCCGCTGGCTGTCAGGCGAACGGTTTCATTTTGTGAGGCCGTGCATGGCGGCCGGCAAACCGTCGAAGGTGTCAGCGCCAACCGGGCGGGCAGCCCCGATGAGGTGCAGGCCTGCTGGCAGAAGGGGCATGTGGCCGTATGCATTGATCCACATTGGACGCTACTGGCGGCATTTCGACCGGATGTCGTCGTAGATGCCATTCTGGCCAAAAAAAACCTGGGTACCGGCATGCATGAGGCGCCGCTGGTCATCGGGCTGGGTCCCGGTTTTGTTGCCGGGCAGGATGTTCACATGGTCATCGAAACGAATCGCGGTCATCACCTGGGCCGGATTATAACGGACGGTTGTGCGGAGCCGAATACGGGCACACCGGGAGCAATCAACGGCTATACCGAACAAAGGGTTTTGCGGGCCCCCTGCGATGGTGAATTTAAGGCCGAATGTTCCATTGGTGATCACATCAAAAAAGGGGATCGAATTGGAACCGTTGCATCGGAAATGGTTCAGGCACCCATCGAAGGCGTGTTGCGGGGGTTGATTCGAAGCGCCACCCTCGTGCAAACGGGATTGAAAATCGGCGATATCGACCCCAGGGGAGATGCCCGTTTCTGCCATACGATCTCAGATAAAGCGCGGGCCATTTCCGGATCGGTGCTCGAGGCTATTTTACGGGTCTATAATTAATTACAGAGGTCAGAAGTCAGATGACAGCAGACAGATGGTCATACTCGGGAAATGACGTCATTAAGATATAGCTTGGGACTCAAAAAGGGCGGTGTTATCAGTCTGGTGGGTGCCGGCGGTAAAACGGCCCTGATGTTTTGTCTGGCGCGCGAGCTGGCCGCTGGCGGTGATCGGGTGCTAACTACGACCACAACCAAGATTCGCCTGCCCACGCGTCGACAATCAAGGCTTGTCATGATTTCTGATTCGGTTGAGCACTTTTTGCAACGCGCCGGCGGTGTTGCAAAGCGTATTCCCCATGTCACAGCTGCTCGGCGGGTTGTTCATTTTCAACATAAATTGAAGGGCTTTTCTCCGGGCGCCATCGATCGCATCTGGCACTCCGGTGTTTTTCGCTGGATTATCGTGGAGGCCGATGGTGCCGCCGGCAAACCCCTTAAAGCGCCGGCAGCACACGAGCCGGCTATTCCCGACACTACACACTGGTTGATCGCAACAGTCGGTTTGTCAGCAGTCGGAAAACCGTTGAACGCTCAATGGGTTTTTCGACCGTATTTGGTTTCAGCGCTAACGGGTTTGGCCTTGGAAGATCAAATCAGCACATCGGCCATTGCCAAAATGTGTCTGGATCATAACGGGATGTTGAAAAACGCTCCCGGGGGGGCCAAGCGGTTTATTTTTCTCAATCAGGCAGATCTTCCGGGCTGCCTGGCCGCCGGGAGACAGATCGCCCAGCTATTGAAAATCTATGCGCGCAAAAGTTTGAAAGGGGTTCTCATCGGCCGTACTTTATATGAACCCATAGTTGATAAATATTATATAATAAATTGAAATCCAAACGTTTTTTTGACAATCACTGCAAAACGGTTTGAAATGCGCAAAAATACAGAGGCCTCCGAACATGGCCGTGGTGAACACAATTCCACCCATACCTTCCGCAACACGATCGGTCCGATTCTGATTCTGACGTCGATATTTTTTCTGAATTTCACCTCTCGGATTTCAACGGCACCCCTGGCGCCCCGAATCGAAGCGGACCTAAATTTGAGCCATGCCCAAACGGGAACCCTGTTCTTATTTATTTCCATTGGTTATTTTCTGACCCTGGTCGGATCGGGGTTCATCTCGTCCCGCTTAAATCATAAGCACACCATTGTGACCTCCAACACGGTTCTGGGGATTGCCCTGATTGGCACCGCTTTTTGCACCGGGTCCTGGACGATGCGACTGGGTTTGTTTTCCGTCGGGATGGCAGCGGGACTGTATTTACCTTCCGCCATAGCGATGTTGACATCCCTTGTCCCGTCGCAGCACTGGGGCAAAGCCATCGCCATTCATGAGCTGGCTCCCAATCTCAGTTTCATCGCCGCACCTTTAATCAGCGAAGCTGTTCTGGTGCGGTTTTCCTGGCGAGAAGTCTTTTTAATACTGGGTGTCATGGCCTTAATCATGAGTCCGATTTTCATGCGCCACAGTCGCGGTGGTGATTTTAAGGGCGAGGCGCCCGGTTTTGGCGCGTTGGGTCAGCTGTTTGGCAATTTATCCTTCTGGTTGATGGTGCTGATGTTTAGCCTGGGTGTCATCGGCACCCTGGGCCTTTATACCATGCTGCCGCTCTACCTGGTCTCAGAGCACGGTATTGATCGCAATGTCGCCAATACATTGATTGCATTTTCCCGGATACCCAGTGTTTTAATGGCTTTTATCGCCGGATGGGCAACCGATCGCATTGGGCCGCAACGAACGCTAAAAACTGTGTTGCTCGTTGCCGGTGTGATGACTTTTTTTCTGGGCATTGCCTCAAGCTCGATCATACGCTACCTTGTTTTTTTACAACCGCTGGTTGCCGTATGCTTTTTTCCGGCCGGGTTTGCCGCCATGTCTTCAATCGTGCCACCCGGTTTCAGAAATATAGCGGTTTCACTGATTGTACCGCTGGCTTTTGTGGCCGGTGGTGGTTTGGCGCCGATTTTTATCGGTTTTCTCGGCGATAAAGGCAATTTTGCTCTGGGAATCATGATTTGCGGCGGGCTGATTGCCATCGGCTCCTTATTTACCGGATTGCTCAGATTTCACGGGCAGTCAGAATGAAAGGATGCGTCTATGGATCTTCAAATATTTGACAAAATGGAAAAAGAGGATCTGCGAAGCTATATTGAATTCCTGCTGTGGCATTACCGTGTCATCGATGCGTTCTGGTATATCAACATCAGCGAACAATATGATGAGCCCACAGCAGACCGCTTGAATGAAATGGTATGGGGCCGGGTGGCGGCAATGGCAGCCAAGGATTTGCAAAAGCGTTTTCATATCGAAGAGCAGGGTCTATCGGGTTTTGTTAAAGCGCTTAAGTATTTTCCCTGGTGCATTCTGGTCGGCTATCAAATTACCGAATCTTCGGATGAGGTTATGGTCCATGTTTCCTCCTGTCCGACACAGACGGCCAGAATTAAACGGGGAATGGATGAGTATGCTTGCAAAGCCATGCACCGGGAAGAATTTTCCAGTTTTGCCCGCGAAATTGACGAACGCATACAGGTTGAGTGCCTGTTTGCCCCGCCGGATCCACATCCGGATGACATGATGTGCAAGTGGCGTTTTTTTTTGCGGGAGGCATAGGTTAACTCCTTGAGTTTCTGAGAGGAATGACTATTTCATGATTTTGTTCTAACCCCAATTAGGTGAAAATTAATGCCGCTCGCTTTTGAATCGCTCAGTCATGGCACGATTGCATTTGGCTTTTTTAATATCGATTCGGACATGTTGCTTTTAGAAAAGTACTTCTTATTTGGATCTGATTTTTGTCAACATATCATAGCAATGGCAGAAGGTATCGATGCCAATGAATATCGAACCAAATGGCCGGTTTACTTTATAAAAGACCGCGCCAAAATTGGGGATTTAATGGGTGCCATCTATGGAATCCGTTACACCGGGTTCATCGGCGAAATATACCGACGCTATCCTTTTCCGGAAAAGCCTGAAGCCTTCAAACAAAGAACCAAGGGCTTTCTCAACCAGGCTATTGTGCGGGAAATGATCTCAGGATATGCGCTCAACATTCAGATACCCGTTGCCGCGGACCGGCGCTCCGGTGAAGTTGATATTGGTGTTTATAAATTCAGTCGGCACACTTTTCAGGAACTGATCAAATATGTCTGGCGCGGCGGTTATCCCGGCTGGCAAAATGATGCCCGCCCGGAACATGTCGAGACCATGAAGGCTCAAATCGAAAAACACCGGCAAGGGCTATTCGAAAATATTCAATTGAGTTGAATTGCCGGGCGAATTTATGCTGGCCACCGGCCGCTCGCCTTTATCTGAATGTCGAGCGGATCATTATAGCCAGGCGCCAGATGCCAGTCTGTGACGAGCCCCGTCGAGCCGAAGCAAGCTGCCCGACGGGCCACCACGAGTGGCAGCCAAGGAGCGGTACCTGAAATTATTTTTGACTTTAGGGCTGACAGATTGTATGACCTGAACTTTGAATGAAAAACAATGAAGATATAGCAACCGTATGGACAACTATCATTATCTGAAAGATGAAATTTTAAAGGTCAATGAAGACATTCAATCATTGATATCCAAGGCGAAATCTTTGCCCGGGATGGATGAATCGCGATTTGCCGACTGGGCCAGGACCTGTCGGAGACTTCCGGATCAAATGTCGGAAGATATGATGCGTGTGGCGGTCGCCGGACCGATAAAATCAGGCAAGAGCACATTTCTCAACTCAATCCTGCAGGGCGATTATTTAAAAAGAGGCGCCGGCGTGATCACATCCATCGTCACCCGGGTGCGCAACGGTAAACAGTTGAGCGCAAAGCTTTTTTTCAAATCATGGGATGAGATCAATGCTGAAATGGAACAGGCGCTGGTTCTTTTCCCGACACTGGAGTGGCGTCGCACGGATTCAGGGCTGGATATCCGCAGGGCCGAGGAGCGTGAGCAGATTGAGCAGGCCCTAAAGCTATTGAGCGCTGACCAGCTGATTTCGCACGATACCCGCAACATTAACAACGTCCTTTTATCCTCATATATCAGGGGGTATGACAGGGTTTGCGATATTATTTCGACCCAAAACACCACCCGGAACTATGACGCTCAAAGTTTTTCTGAGCACAAAAGCTTCGTGGGAGATGAAAATCTCGCGGTTTATCTGAAAGACGTTGAACTGCAGATTCCGTCAGATGCTTTTGCGACCAATATCGAAATTGCAGATTGCCAGGGCAGCGACAGTTCAAATCCCATGCACCTGTCGATGATACAGGATTACTTGTTGCTCACGCATATGATTGTGTATGTGATCAGCAGCCGCACCGGCCTGCGCCAGGCGGACATCCAGTTTTTATCCATCATCAAAAAAATGGGTATTCTGGATAACATTCTATTTGTTATTAATTGCGATTTCAGTGAACACGAATCCATGCGCGAGCTTCAGACGCTGGTTAACAAAATAAAAGAAGAGCTGGCTCTGATCAAGCCCGATCCGGAGGTATATACCTTTTCAGTCTTATTCAATTTGTTTTCATCTCCCGATTTGGCGCTGTCAGAAAAAGATCAGCTCCGAATGCAACAATGGCAAGCCGAGACGGAGTTAACCGAATTTTCAAACCGGGAGACGAACCAGTTCAGAGCAACGCTTGATTCAAAGCTTGGCAACACGCGGGGTGCGGTATTATTGAAAAACCATCTGGAACGTCTCAACGTTATTGTATCCGGAATGGAGAATTGGATCGGCATCAACCAGGATATCCTCGCGCGGGATTCAGAAAGCGCTCAGGAACTGATCCAGCGGCTAAAGGAGCATCAGGACCGGGTCGATCAGATGAAAACGGTTCTGCAAACCACCATATCCGGTGCGGTTTCCAAGATCAAAAAAAAGCTAAACCTCGAGGTGAACCGGTTTTTTGATGTGCGTTCCGGTGATATTTTTAGCAAGATCACGCAATTTATAAAGGAATATAAAGGATTGACCCGGCCGGTCGACGGAAAAGCCGATTTGCCGGGTGTTTCAAAAACCGTATACCAGGGTTACCAGGAGTTCAAACAATCGCTGAACAAATTTATGACCGCAGACATCAACCCGGAAATTGTTCGTTTCGTTAAAGCGCAGGAAAATGAAATCGGCGCATATTTTGAGACGATCCTGCAGCCCTATCACGGGGCGCTTGCAGATGCATACGATGAATATATGCGCATGATGAACAAACTCGGGGTGAGCCTGAACAACGAAACACAGTTAAAGATGGAGTTGCCGAATCTAAAAGCCCAGCTGGAACAGTCCGGACCTAAACCGCCCAAACTGGTTACGACCACCCAATACTCAGCCAAAATAAAAACCGCCGCGCTGTTGCGCCTGGGTGTTTACAGCCTGCAGCAAAATATAAAGAAATTGCTCAAGCAGCCCACGCGCAAGCAAAGCGATGTGATCCAACAGGCCCTGAGCGGTGGAACCCTGCAAATGAAGCGAGATACGATGCGGTCAATCGTCGAGCAGCTCAAAGATTACCGTGAAAATCTTAAGTTTGCCTTTTTGTACAAACTGATCGACCGTTTTGCTGAAAATCTGGTCGACCTCATGCAGGATCGCTTTCAACTATTTGTAACGGATTTATCTGCCATCGCCGATCGGTTGGACAGCACCAAGGTCGACAAGCAAAGCACATTGGAAATATTGCAGGAAATGGGTCAGCGGTCTGCCGGCGTGAAGGAGAGTATCAGCCATCTGCGGCGACGGGTTGAACAGACCAACTGAGATCGTAAAAGGCGTTTTGATAGGATGCAAGATGCCCGGGGACGAGGACGAGTCAACGACCACCCGCACTGCGTGCCCCGATCGTTGCGGGTGGAAACGGGTGCAAAGCACCCGGTTTGGAAAACCCCATCAAAATGCTCGTCAGCAATCCGGTGATTTAAGTCTGGCCAGATTTTCTCGGGCAAATTCAATGGATGCATCCAGCGTCAGTGCCATTTCATAATACCGAATCGCCTTGGCGGTTTGCCCCATATCACGATAGTTTGAAGCGATATTGGCATAATCAATGGCCGAGGATGGATCCAGCTGAATGATTTTTTTGAAGTTTTCAATGGCGGCCTCATGCTCTTTTAACTTGAAATGGCAAAATCCCATCAGATTATAGATGTCGGTTCTTTCCGGATCCAAGTCAATGCCTTTTTTGAGCACATCCAGCGCTCTGCGGTATTCACCCATATCTTTTAAAGCAACCCCTAAATACGAGTAAATGCTGGGAACATCCTGCGGATTGGGTTCAAGATTCAGGGCCTGTTCAAAGCATTTCAGGGCTGTCTTGGGATCATTTAGCGTCAGATGGCAGGATCCGAGGTAGAATTTGACATAATATTTGCCGGGCAGGTCTCGGTCGATTTGACTGAGCTCAGCGATGGCCGCGCGGGGACTCTGGTTTTCGGCGATGTGCTTGGCGGCAAACATGCCGACACTGGTGGCCAGGGCCCGCTCCCGGAAATGCGCTCCGGGTATGATGGTGTAAAATGCCGGAACCTGCAACATCGGGTGGCGGGTGTCGATCACCAGCACTTCCAGCCCGC
>Ga0209536_100003680_pt1 | contig 24525 bp, 22 predicted proteins | sample DeeMarSeWOR28_12_FD_187461 | JGI IMG/M metagenome (GOLD analysis project Ga0209536, IMG submission 187461) | Marine sediment microbial communities from White Oak River estuary, North Carolina - WOR-2-8_12 (SPAdes) (version 2) | ecosystem: Environmental > Aquatic > Marine > Intertidal zone >...
GTGCCTCACGCTTTTACCCACGGCACCTCGGAACAACGGATGCGCTGGTTCATGCGAGGCGTAGAGAGCGGCCGCCTCGAGGACGGCGATACGTTCAGCATTCCCTACGACCGTCTTTAAACGCCCGCATGGCGGACCCGTCTTTCGGTATCAGTGACCGGGATTGAACAGCTTCAGCGGTGACGGGCCGCAGGCCGGGTCTGGGCCCATCCAACGGCTAAGGACGGCGATTTTGCTCCTGTGATCCAGGCGCGGCGCGGCGAACAGGGCATACTTTGAGGCGTCGGCCGGAATTGAGACGAGGTCGCTGCTGGAAGAAAGCCGCCTAGGGAAAAGTCTCGGCAGCCTGTAACGATACGCCCGCCTGGTCCTTGGCCGACAGCAGGGGTTCCGAGCCATCGACCAGGGGCCATTCAATGCCGATATCCGGATCATTCCAGATGATCGATCGCTCGTGCTCCGCCTCGTAGTAATCCGTGCATTTGTACTGGAACTCGGCAACGTCGGACAGCACGTAGAATCCATGCGCAAAGCCCGGAGGCACCCAGAACATACGGAAATTCTCCGCCGACAGCCGGGCGCCGACCCACCTGCCGAAGGTTGGCGAGCCGCGCCGGACGTCTACCGCCACGTCGAAGACCTCGCCAACCGTGACGCGAACCAATTTCCCCTGGGGTTGACGGATCTGGTAGTGCAGCCCCCTCAGGGTCCCTTTGACGGAACGGCTGTGGTTGTCCTGCACGAAGTCTTCATCGAGGCCTTCGGCTGCGAACTTCTTTTTCTGCCAGGATTCCATAAAGAATCCCCGTTCGTCGGCAAACACGTCCGGTTCGATCAGGATGAGGTCGGGGATCTCGGTACGGGTGAATTTCATAGTCTTCAGAACACCCGGTCTTCGGCAATATTGATCAAATATTCCCCGTAACCTGTCTTGGCAAGAGACTCGGCGAGTGTCCTGAGGTGCGCCGCGTCGATGAAGCCCATGCGGTAAGCGGTCTCTTCGGGGGAGCAAACCTTGAGCCCCTGGCGTTTCTCGATGGTCTCGATGAAGGTCGCCGCCTCGAGCAGCGATTCGTGAGTCCCGGTGTCGAGCCAGGCAAAGCCACGCCCCATCACCTCTACGCTTAGATTCTGCTTTTCAAGGTAAGCCATGTTCACGTCAGTGATTTCGAGTTCACCCCGTGCCGAGGGCTTTACTCTCTTGGCAATATCGACGACCTGTTCATCGTAGAAGTAGAGCCCTGTGACGGCGTAGCGCGACTTGGGCCTGTCGGGCTTCTCTTCCAGGCTCACCGCCCGCCCCGCGTCGTCAAACTCCACGACACCGTAGCGCTCGGGGTCCGCCACAGGGTAGGCGAAAACGGTTGCGCCGGAGTCTCTCGCCGCCGCGCGCTGCACCAGGGCCCTGAGGTCGTGCCCCTGATAAATATTGTCACCGAGGATCAGGGCGCTGGGATCACCATCGATAAAGCTCTCGCCGATGATGAAGGCCTCGGCGAGGCCATTCGGGTTCTCCTGCACGGCGAACTCGAATTCCATGCCCCACTGTTTGCCGTCTCCCAGCAACTGCCGGAACAGCGGGGTGTGTTGCGGCGTGGATATGATCAGTACCTGACGGATACCCGCCATCATGAGCGTGCACAGCGGATAGTAGATCATCGGCTTGTCGTACACAGGCAGGAGCTGCTTGGACACCGTGTGAGTGATCGGATATAGCCGCGTTCCGCTGCCACCCGCCAGGATGATGCCTTTTCGATTCATGAACTAGTCCTTTTTGCCGTCGTTGCGGCTATCTCGTCAACCACTGCTGCCACTCCCTCGCGCCAGTCCGGCATACGCATTCCGAGCGACTGTTCGAGCCTGTGGCAATCGAGTCGGGAATTCAGTGGCCGCTTAGCCGGCGTTGAAAAAGCCTCGGTTCCGACCGGCACGATATCGTCAGGCGACACGATTACCGGCCAGCCCACGTTCCGGGCCCGCTGGATCAGGAATCGCGCGTAACGATACCAGGTGGTCTCACCGGCAGGCGCAAGATGATAGATCCCGTGCATTGCCGCGCTACCGCTTGCCACGTCTATTGCCTTCGCCGTCACCTCCGCAATCAGAGTGGCGCCCGTGGGTGCCCCCCACTGATCGTCGATCACCTGAAGCTTGTCCCGCTCGGCGGAGAACCTGAGCATCGTCTTCAGGAAGTTATTCCCGCCCGCCGAATATACCCAACTCGTGCGGAATATCAGTTGCCGGCATCCGCTCGCGATCACGCCCTCTTCGCCGGCCAGCTTGGCGCGGCCGTAGGCGTTGACCGGCGCCACGGGATCGTCTTCCCGCCATGGGCGAGTGCCCCCTCCTCCGAACACATAGTCCGTCGAATAATGGACCAGCAGCGCCCCGCTTTCCCGGCACGCCCTGGCCATGGCGGTCGGCGCCTCTGCATTGATCGTATGGGCGAGAGTCGATTCCTCCTCGGCCCGATCCACCGCCGTGTAGGCGGCGGCATTGACCACCAAATCCGGTGTGACGCGACGTATGGTCTCCACGATTTGTCGGGGCTCCGACAGATCACCGGACAGGCCGCCAAGGGAATCCCGACCCAACGCAATCACCTCTCCCCGCGCCGCGAGTACAGGTGCCAGGGCCGATCCGACCTGGCCATTCTTGCCGAATAGCAGGATTTTCATTACGCCGCGGCGCGCTTGACGTAATTGGTTTCGACCCATTGCCGGTATTCGCCGGATCGCACACGGGACACCCAGTCGCTATTGTCGAAATACCAGCGCACGGTCTTCTCCAGACCGGATTCGAAGGTTTCTTGCGGTTTCCAACCCAGCTCGGAGGCGATGCGCGTGTCGTCGATAGCATAGCGCTGATCGTGACCCGGCCGATCGACCACGAAATCGATGAGCCTCTCGTACGGGCCGTCCGGGCTCGGTGAGAGTTTGTCGAGGATGGCACAGATGCCCTTGACGACCTCGATGTTCGTCTTTTCACAACGGCCACCGATGTTGTAGGTGCGACCCACCACGCCTTTAGTCAGCACGCTGACCAGTGCTCTGGCGTGATCTTCCACGAACAGCCAGTCACGAATATTCTCGCCGCTGCCGTAAACAGGAATCTGCCTGCCCTCCAGCGCGTTCAGAATCACTACCGGCATGAGTTTTTCCGGGAACTGGTAGGGCCCGTAGTTGTTCGAGCAATTCGTGATCAACACCGGGAGACCGTAGGTACGGTGCCAGGCCCGCACCAGGTGGTCGCTGGACGCCTTGCTGGCCGAGTACGGGGAACTCGGGGCGTAAGGAGTCGACTCGCTGAAGGCCGGATCATCGGTTTCGAGATCCCCGTATACCTCGTCGGTCGAGACGTGATGAAAGCGGAACTGTGCCTGCCGCTCCGGGCTCAAAGATTTCCAGTAGCTTCGAGTGGCTTCCAGCAACGTGTAGGTACCGATGATATTGGTCTCGATGAAAGCGGCCGGGCCGTGAATAGAACGGTCGACGTGAGATTCGGCGGCGAGATGCATCACCGCGTCCGGCCTGTACTTGGCGAACAGACGATCGATAGCGTCCCGGTCACAGATATCTGACTGCGCGAAGATGTGATTGGGATGGTCCAGCGCCTCCGCCAGCGATTCGATATTGCCCGCGTAAGTCAGCTTGTCGATATTGACTACGCGGTAGTTGGTCTCGCGCATCAGAAGCCGGATCAATGCGGAGCCGATGAACCCGGCACCACCGGTCACGAAAACAGTCTTGGAATACGTCTTATCTGACATTGGGATCTCCGTTTAACTCGATACGTTGGCACGCCCACGGCGCGCGAGACCGCCAAGGAGCAAGGCGATCAGCGCCATCTCCAGCGGAGAGCTTCCGAGAGCGCCGAACGGGGCGGCAGAGCCACTGGAGCTCGCAGTCTCCGTCCCGTCATCGTGCCCATCCTCTGGACAGCCGGAGTGGAAGGCCGCATTGCAGCTGGCGTTACCCTCCGCTGTCGTCGTCTCATTGATGCCGCTGTGATACGCGCTGGCGTTCACAGCGCAGCAGGCCAGCAGCAAACCGGATAAAAGGCGCTTCATGTCAGCTCGTCTCCGTACTAGAGATAACGCGTCCCACTGTGGTGGATTCATCATTCCCCGCAGAAAGAGCCAACAGTGCCGACGCTGCGCTATCGACGAGATCCCGGCGTCCGACCTCGGCGACAGCCAGCAGGCGCGGCCTAGTGGAGACCGTCATTGGACGCAGTTGCGCGACATTTTCGTTAACCTGGTCATCGAGCGTATTTCATCCACCACGGATTCGACGGCCTGCCGACGGTGCAGCTGACTCCCTCACGGAACTACAGCACCGACCCCTGGTACTCGGGCCCTTCGGAGGACGCGAGATGTGGCCACTGAGTCAGCATCAGGTTGGCGTGCCGACAAGCCATATGACCCGAGAGTGAAAGGCGCTCTGCATTGGCAATACTGTCGATGAACAGGGTGCGCGCACCGAGCAGTCGGCCGATCCTGATTGCAACGTAGCCACAGGACGCACCGGTCGAGACGATGACGTCTGGCCGCACCCTCAGCAGCATCCAGCTGATTTGCAGCACCTGGCGTAACAGCGCCCATTTCTGATCGCGGTTGGCGTCGGTAAAGCGAAAGAACCTGTGCCCCTTGACGTCCTGGGCCAACGATGGATTGACACTGGCATAAGTAACGTCGGCGCCGAGAAATGCGGGCCGGAGACGGAGCAACTGAATCCAGTGACCACCGCCTGAAGCTATCGCGAGAATTTTCGTGGGTCTGTCCTTCGACATTTCAGATTACCTCCTTCAAATCGTGGCAATGACTTGATCCAAACACTTGTGAATACAGATCCAGCAGCCACTGGATCTTGTTATCCCAAAGGCCGATGCTTGCGATGCGTTCCCGTGCACCCTCGGCATATCTCAGCATCAGGCCCGGGTCCCGGGCGAGCCGGGTGATCGCGTCGGCGAGGTCAGCGGCGAGCTGGTCCGGATCGACTGCCGGGACCCGGATCCCACAGCTCTGGTCGACGACGAAGCCCGGCCCACCCCGATCAGTCGTAATCACCGGCAAGCCATGCCGAAGGGCCTCGAAGACCACGCTACCGCTTGGCTCTCGGAAGCTCGGGAACAGGAACGCGTCTGCCGTGGAATAGAGCGTCTCGACCGTCTCACGGCTGACCTGACCATGGAAAGTGATGCGATCGGCCACACCCAGACTTCGCGCCAGGTCCTTGCAGGTAGGAAGTTCTTCTCCCTGCCCGGCGACGTCCAGATGCGCACTGACGTCATCGGGCAACCTGGCCAGAGCGCGAACGGCGTCACGAAGGCCTTTAGTGCGTACGGCCCGGCCGACGTGGACAAGCCTGAGAACTGTGCCCGTTCCCGATGGATGCCGCGCTGGAGCCAGCCGGTCGATACCGAGCTCACTGATCACCTCGAAACGCCGGGGCGACGCATGCTGCAGCAATTCGCCGACGTAAGGGGCGACGCCCAGCACGGCAGCTGCACGAGCATAACTGCGGCGCAGTGTCGGGTCCCGGCGGAGCCGCCAGTGATCCAGGCGGCGGAGATGGGTATACCAGGCGGAACTCCTGCACTCGGCGGCAAAGCCCGGCGGCGTGTCGAGACTGCCACCCAGCGGACCGATGACGTACGGGATCTGAAATTCCGCCAGCGGCGTAGGATAGCGCAGCGCGATCGGGGTGAACTGGTGCGCGATATCGAATTTCATGCCGCGGCTCAGGGCGCTGGCGATCCAGCGCCGCGCTTCGATGTAGAAGCCCAGGTAGCTCGGTTTAAGCATGCTCGACAGGCGGCTGAACCGCTGCGAACCCAGGCGCTCGTCCCACTCCACAACTTCCACGTTGGGCAGCTGCCGCGAGGCGGGAACCTGCCCGTCGCGCCGGAGGGTCAGCAGCGTAACTCGTGCATACCTGGACAGATTCGCTATCCACTGGTGAGCACACCATGCCTCACCGACATCGAGACCGTCGCAGTACGGAGCCAGCGCCAGAACATGCAGCCTGGAGCTCATATCGGCTGCTTCCCGGTTGTCGGCCAGGCTCGCGAGAAGTGGCGGACTACGCGACGAAAATGGTCAGCACGGGCCAGCGTGCCGACACTCCGATCAGCCAGGGAGCGCAGACTCCAGTAGGCTGACCGGGAAACGTTGAACAGCAACAGCAGCAGCCAGATACCGCCGGCAACCACCGAGCCATCGTGCTTGCGATGCAGGCGAACCGTACCCTCGGAAAGCATCAGGTCCCGGCGGTAGTTCAACTGGCGGCTGGAACCGCTGCCCAGGTGTGTGATGCAACCCACCGGCGCAAACATCAATTTCCATCCGTCTTCGGCGCAACGCCTGCACCAGTCGGTCTCTTCGCCATACAGGAAAAAAGACTCGTCCAGCAGCCCGACTCGTTCCATGGTTTCCCTGCGCACCAGCAGATAGCAGCCGGAAATCACTTCCACCTCGCGCTCGTCATTCCTGTCCCAGTCCAGCATCTGGTAACGCTGCAGCCAGCGCGGATGTCGGAATCGATTGAGACCGAGCGTCTGCAGCAGCAGATTGGCAAAGCTGGGAAACCGGCTGCAGGTCATCTGTGTGCTCCCGTCCTCATTGAGAACCTTGCAGCCCATCATGCCGACGTCGGCCCGCTCATCCATGTAGCGCACCGAGTCACCGAGGACGGCACCATGCACCAGCGTGTCGGAATTCAGCAGCAGCAGATACCGCCCGCGGGCGACGCGCAGCCCCTGATTCGTGGCCTTCGCAAACCCTAGGTTTTCCGTGTTCTGGATTAACGTGACGGCAGGGAAGTCAGCCGTCACCATCGCGCCGGAATGGTCTTCCGAAGCGTTGTCTACGACGATGACTTCGACCCGATAGTCGTCATTGTGAACCGGTATCGACTGCAGACAATTACGGAGCATTTCCCGTGTGTTCCAATTGACGATGACGATAGAGAGATCCATCGGTGTTCTCCTTCAGTTAGTAGGCGCCTGCGGCAGCTGGATTGTTGCCGACCGGCGGATGCGACCTCGCGGGCATCCATGTTGGCCGCCGTCGCGGCGGATACACCATCCAGGCGCCGGTCCCGATTAGAAAAAAGAAGTAAACGAAAACCGCGTTCCAGAAGTGAACGGTAAAGCCTGATACCGCCAGGCCGACGATAATCACCATCCAGGCCATTCGGTGGCGATTCAGCTCGGAGTTACGCCCGCTCACGCGCGCCTGACGCATCGCGAGCACGACGATGGCTGCGATGAGAAATCCCAGCGCGGGCAGGCCATAGCGAACAGCGGTGACCAGCCAGAAATTGTCCATGCTGTCGCTCATCCAGGGTGCCCGTATCCAGTCGCCGAACCCGATGCCGAATATCGGATGCCGGCCGACCTCGGCAGTTCCGTACTCCCAAATGAGAATCCGGTTGTAGGCGCTCTGGGGGCTGAACGTCAGATAAGAGATGAAGACCTTTATCGGGCTGCGGTTCGACCCGAGCGATACCGCGAACCACATCAGAAAGAACACGCCGGACAACGCCCACCACCGCAGACTGATGCCTTTGGTGAGCCGATCCCAGGCAAGCAGCGCGCCCTGGCAAGCCAGGCCGACGAAAGGACCAGCCGAAAGTGACAGGAATGCGCTTCCGCCGACGATACCCATCAGGCCGATCGCTTTGGGCCGAAGCTGTTCGCGAGCCAGTACGTAGTAGGTGGCCGCGAAAGTCGATGCCGCAAACACACCGTAGAGAATGGGGTGATCGAAGGAGCCAAAAGCCCGGTCCAGTCCCAGGCGGGGTTCAATGACCGGCAATCCCGGCCCGCCGGCTACGGCACGGGCAGCTTCACGAATCAGGTGTTTCCCGCTCAGGCTCTCCGGCAGGGTGAAAAGAAACATCACACACAGGACCGTCACCATGAACCGGATCAGGGCGCGATGCTCCTGCGCAGAAGTCACGGCGAGGCGGCCGAGCAGGTAAGCCCCGAGACTCTCTACAACGTAAATTCCTCCCGATTCGAGGCCGGTAGATATGCCATCGTAAACAGTCAAGGCCAGCACGACCCAGGCGGCGTGCGCCATGATCAGATAATCGACGACGTGTGGGGGTTGCCGCGAATTCTGCAGCAGGCGCAGCAACAGGGGCACGGTCATCCCCAGGAGAAAGACACGGTAAGGAGTGAGCCGGAGACCGCCGAGCGTGACAGAGAATTCCGGTGGCAAAATGAGCGCGAGATACAGGATCCCGGCCAGCGTCGGCACGCTCACCTGTTGCGCGCGTGTCATCCCTGCTGCCCCCCGAGAATTTCGGCGCGCTCCTTGCGAAAGAGCCCTTTGACAAACATGCGCTTCATGGTCCCTGCAAAGGACTTGAACTTGGCGGTGGGGCTCAGCGCGCGCCACCAGACACGGTGCAGGGCAGCGCCTCGGTAGCGTGGGGCAGCCGCGCCGGCGAGTCTCGCGGTGAGGCATCTTGCGTACACCGCCCCCCGGGTCCGCTCGAGGTTGGGCTGGGAGGCGGCCAGCGTCTCCAGGGTTCGGGGCTCGAGCTGCAGGACACCCGCCTGGACCGCCTCGCGCAGGATTTGCCGGCCCCGATCTGTCCGGACGACGATAAGCGACTGTCCGGCATCGCCTTCGGCGACGGGCCGGTACCATGGGTCGCCAATCGACAGATCCGCGTGTTCACCGATGTGGTCGGCGCAGACCCGGCATCGCCATTGCGTATGCTTCTGCAGAATGTCCCCCCAGCCCTCTTCATAGGAAGTCGAGGCCGTGCGGATCTCGCCCGTACGGGCGCTGCGAAATCGCACTGCCATCCGGCCCGGCCAGCCACGGCCTCGGTAGCGAACCTCCAGAACCTCGTCGCGTTGCTCCACGCCGAGATGGGCCAGCAATTCCCGGGTCCCCGCCAGTGACGGTGTTCCGGCACAGAAGATCGATATGGACAACCCGATGCCCGATGTCGCCGCCTCGTCCCGGGCGGCAAACCGGGCGGCGCCAGCCACGTCGCACGGTTTGCCGACGAACACATGTGGCCGTCGCGAAGCACTCAGGTCGGCGAGGCGCTCACAGGGGCTGGCAGGGGCATACCGGGAAGCTGTGGAAGCCAGCACGTCGGAGCGGCAGCGCGAGATCACGGACTCGTTCAGCAGCGGTTGATCGGCACGAGCACGGACCTGTACGGCCCCCGGGTAGCCCTTCTCTTCGATACAGAAGAGCGAAAGCGCACTGACCACACCGCCGCTCGAACCCTGGTGGCGGAGTTCGGGATCCGTCGCATGACCCTCCCAGACCTCGAGGACGGGACCCCACGCGGCATGGTCATAACTCCTGGCGGCGTCTGCATCCGTAGCCGGAGCCGCATCAATGGAACGTCCCGGGCAGGTTCCGACCAATTCCTGAACCGTCTCCTTGTCCGTGCCGTCGGCAATCACAGGCCGCTTCCCGTGCGCGACGGTGTCCACCATCCGGACGACATCAGGGCGGACGGCCGCGCAGGTTCCACACCCCATGCACATATGCCGATCGACCACGTCCTTGATCGAAGTAATCTGGCGCATCAGATGCCCTCCGCCACGCGAGAGCTGGTCCGGCCGGTCTCCTCACGGCCGGATGCCCCGATGGCGATAAGTGCTATGAACAGACTGATCGCCTCACCGCAGACAGCGATCGCGACGATTGCCGTCAGACCGCCGCCGTGGGCCGCGGCCCAGAACGCCAGCGCCACGGTCAAGAGTCGCGGGAGATTGCTGAACAAAAGAAATTGGGTGCGTTCCAGCGCCATGAGGGCAGTGCAGGGCACCGCTCGAATCAGCCTGAGGCCCGCGCCGGCCGCGAGCAACCACAAGAGCGCCGGCGCCACGGTGTATGCATCGCCGTAAAGCCAGGCGATCAGCGCGTTACCCCCCAGGCCAAGGCCCAGAGCCCCGATCAGAGATGCCAGAGAGACGCGATACAGCAGCGCGGCGTGATATTCGCCAAATCCCTCGGTCTGGCCAGCAAGCCTTGCGAACCGCGGCAATTCCGAAGCGAGCAGGAAACGAGCGCCGATCAGTGCCGGCAGCAGGGCGAGCTGGGCGGCTAACGCAAAACGCGCGAGCTCGGCGGCGGGAAAAAACAGGGAAACGACCAGGCGATCGCCCTGCAGGGCGAGAAACATCAGCGCTCCGTTCAGCGTTATGGGTCCTCCGTATCGGAGACAACGGGCAAACAGAGCGCGATTGATACCCAGACGGTAACGCGACGATGAGAAAAGATGCGACAGGACGCAGAACGCGCCGGCCTGGACCAGGAGCACCCAGGCAAGGGCACTGTGGTCGCGCAACGCCCAGGCGAGCGGCGCGCAGACAATAGCCGCGATGAGGGCGCTGCCCCCCTCGACAACCAGAGCCGGGACATATTCACCCCGACGCTGGCGTTCACGGAAATCAAAGTTGCTCGCGCCCCGGATCAGCAAAGCCAGCGCCGCCAGGGCGAATATCGACGGATCAAGCGCCATATTGAGCGATTTGCAGATGGGTGCCGCGAGCAGAATCGCAACGGCCGTGAGGAGCGCACCCTTGGTCAACTGCAGCCAGTGCACCGCCTTGCGCACGGAAGACAACTCCCTGTCCCCGACCTGCACGAGCAGTCGATCCAGAGCCATCTCGCCGGCCATCTCGAATATGCGTATCACCAGGGCAAGCATCACAGCCAGCCCCATTTCGTCGGCACCGATCAAACGGGCGAGGATTACATTTCTAAGAAACGCACTGCCCTCGGATAGGGCCTGCGTGGCAATCAGCGCCAGCTGTTGAGCTCGATGGCCGCTCAGCACTGCACTGCTCCCTCGATGCTCCAGTCCTGCTTCGCGCAGTCGGCGATTTCGTCCATCTGACGGGCAGCGAGCGCACGAACCCCGGGCAGGACGCCTGCCAGGGTCGATGCGGTCGAGGTCCGATGCCGCCAAAGGTGCATCAGCGACTCCAGCGCGGCGTCCTCATGGACCCGGCGCAGGTCGATGACCGATTCCCCCACTTCGCAGGTCTTGAATACGCCCGATGTCTTCAGGCTGTAGGCGAGCGCAGCAGTGGGAACGCCGGACGAGATTCCGGCTATCGTCGAGTGCATGCGGGTACCGCAGAACCAGTGGCACCGTGCGATCAGCCACTTCAGCTCGCATGCATCAAGTGGCTCCTTCAGTATCGTGATTCTTTCGCGGGCCGCGGAGGCGTATTGGCCGGGCAGACTTTCCACCAGGGTGACAGCGGCGTCGAGGTCGGATTCGTAGTGCCCCCGCGGTGCATGCACGTGGGGCACCATCAACACCCGCGCGCTGGTCTCGTCCAACAGCCGCATCAGCAGTCGGCGCATCAGCGAGCGGTAGCCGCAATTGAGGCCGAAGCGGCGAGCGGCCTGGTCCGGTCGGTTTGCCACCAGGCCGCTGACGTTAAGCCCGATCAGAGGCATCTGGTCGCGGTCCGCCATCGCCGCGGCAACTTCCGGCGCCAGCGAGATCGGCTTGCGCATGGGTAGACCGAAGGCCAGATCCACACCGAGCCGGTGTCGCGACGGATCGAAGCGGTCACCGAGCAGGTCCTGGAGCCTGTTGTAACTGTCCGGGTCCCTGGCGTAAGCGAGCGCGGACGCGTCGATCAGGCGGCGAGCCGTGTGCCGGCTCAGCGAACTCGTAAATGGCCCGTATGTCTGGGGCAGGAGCACGAGCCGACGGCCCATGGTGAGAGCGATTTGCTTCGGAGCCACGATATGGCGAAATCGTGCGGCGCCATAAAGATCGGTGAAGCTGTCGCCTCCGCTCGCGTCCAGTACCAGGTCGGCGTCGGAGACGATATTCAGCAGACCCCGCCGCCGTAACCCGACCGAAGCCGCAAGACGTGCGACGCCGAGATGGTTGCCGACCCAGACGCGCTTGCCGACCGTTATACCGTGCAGCGTGTAGCCGAGGTTGCCGAATCTGGCCTGCCTGGACCCCTGCAGGTAGTCGAATACGTGCAGGTCGCTGTAGCCCCGCTGCGCCATTCCGGTCAGGGCCGACCAGCACAGCGCGTTGACGCCTTGGTTTCCCGTACTTGGGCTGGCACCGAAAAGACAGACTTTGGAAGATTCGAGCACTGCATTGATCCTGATGAATTGAAATCCTGGCCCACACTTAAGCAAGGCGTGTGCCAAAGCTGGCTCTCTCCGGGCAATGGTTTGCAAGCTACTGAAAATAATCGTTTTTTCTAGCCACAGAATAATCGGCGCCCGCGTCATCGTTTCTCTTTCGGATTCCTGATTGCATTCTGCAAGGCTTTCGGGAAGGATCCCCGCAAAAAGAATTGCGTTCTGCAATTCAGTCTTCGATTCCGGCTCCGGCATCTCGCGAACCCGTCTCCACGCGTCCTGTGATCACACCGCCGAGACCGCAGTAAGTACCTGATTAGAAAAGCCATGTGCCGCTTTCCTCGAATTCGGTGAGCCGTCCTCCGACGATTCTGGCACGGCAGTTGCAGTGGCTGTTTGGATTCTTTTACAGCCATGGCCGTCATGACCACACATTTGCTGAACAATTACCGGCGACGATCCGGTCGAGATTTTGGGAGCGCGCCAGCGTCGTTGTCGCTGCGTTGGCGCCTCTGGCGAGGCCTGCAGCAGTTCATCGCCGCCTGCCTGCTTTTAATGAGCCTGCCGCTTCTGGTCGTTATGTATGTCCTCGTGAAAATTTCTTCGCGCGGACCGTTTCTTTATTCACAGCAGCGGCCTGGCTATCGGGGCGCAACGTTTACCGCCTACAAAATACGAACGATGACGGTGGGGGCGGATCGCGATCCGACTCTGGCGCACGCCGTGACCTCCGACTGTCCGGAGATCACCCGAGTCGGGCGAGTTCTCCGCGATCTGAAACTGGATGAACTGCCGCAGCTCTGGAATGTCGTTCGCGGCGAGATGGTATTCGTCGGTCCCCGACCCATAGCGCCAAGCCTGCAGGAGTACCTGGAGAGCCACATTCCGGATTTCGGGATCCGCCTGTCGGCACCGCCGGGGCTCACCAGTCTTGGCCAGGTATGTATCGACGAGAACGAGTCGCCCGAAAATGTCGTCCAGGACTGGTCGGTTCGTTTCGAGGGGGAACGTCACTACCTCGCGAATCGCTCCATCGTGTACGACCTCGTGATCATCGGCATGACGGTCGTCTACTGCCTGCGCAAAGTCTGGCGTCGCCTTGCTGGGCCCAGAATGCAGGGGGTCAGCGTCATCCCGGCACTGTTCATCGCCACCGCAATGTTGCTCAGCGGCTGTGCCCCGACCCTTTCAACGGAGGATATGCAGGAGTCCACCTACGGGTTGACCCGCTCGATTCCCGTTGAACTGATGGCCGAAGGGGCCCCTGTCACAGATCACGAAATAATCTCGGTCGAAACTATTCCACGCGGGGAAAGCCATCCGCTCTACAGGCTGGGAAGTGGCGACCGGCTGGCCATCAATGTCTTTGGCGAGTCGGGGATGGACAACCTGATCGTCCAGATCGACGGATCCGGCGAAATCCAGCTCCCCATGGTGGAGCGGGTTGAGGCGGCCGGGTTGTCAGTGAACGAGTTGCAGACCCGCCTCAAGGAAGAGTACGCAGAACACTTCATCGAGCCCTGGGTAGTGGTTCAGCTGCACGAGCCCCTGAGCCGTCCGCTGTATCTGCTGGGCGAATTCAATCGTCCGGGCATCGTGCACATGACTGCCGACATGAACCTGATCCAGGCTCTCGGGGCCGGCGAAGGATTGTCGGAAAGAGCCTACACGCGGGGCGCGCGATTGATTCGGGACGACCAGATCGCGGCGGTCGACATCAACTCCCTGCTCAACCGCGGCCGCATGGACCAGAATATCTGGCTGCAACCCAACGACACCATTTTCGTGCCCGGACTCGACGACCTGAGAATTTTCGTACTCGGCGCCGTCGCCCAACCCGGAGCAAAAGACGTCACCAACGGCCCGCTGACGCTTGCCGACGCTATCTCGAGGAGCGGCGGGCCCCGCCCCGCCCAGGCCAATCTTGAGGAGGTCCGCGTGATCCGCACTCACTCGCCGGTTTACGGCGAGCTGTTCGTGGTTGACTTCACGCGCATCCTGGATGGCCTAGCACCGGACATGCCCCTGGAGCCCGGCGACATCGTCTATCTGCCAGTCAACGGCATGGGCGGATGGAACGAGATCATCGCGGCGATCTCACCAACGATTCTCACAGTCAGTCGGGCCCTGGATCCCTTCGTCCTGGCGAAGGCCATTTCGGACGATTAACAGCAGGAGGTAATGATGATTTTCGCCACCGTAGGTACACAGCTGCCCTTCGACCGCCTGATCCTCGGGCTCGATCGATGGGCGGCATCCAATCGGCACGTCGAAGTGTTTGCACAGATCGGCCAGGGCGGATGGCAGCCCGATCACATCGACTGGGCCCGCGAGATAGACCCGCAGGAGTTTCGCGAACGCCTTCATCAGTGCGACACGGTCGTTGCCCACGCCGGCATGGGGACCATAATTTCGGCTATCGAGCTGGGCAAGCGGGTCATCGTGATGCCGCGGCGTGCCTCACTGGCAGAACACAGGAACGACCACCAGCTCGCCACAGCTGCTCGCCTCGGGCACCTCAAAGGCCTTGAAGTCGCACAGGACGCGGATGCCCTGACACAAGCCCTGGCCCGACGGACCGCTTGGCGACATGACGTCGCTGTCAGTGAACCTCATCCTCAGCTGATCGAGGCGATACGTCGTTTCGCAGGACTCCGGGCAGCATGAGCGGCGGCGACCTTACCTTATCGCGAGCTGCGCGGATCGATCGGGATACCCGAGGGGGCGCTGCCTCTCATGGAGAGCTGCAACGCACGCCGTTTGCCGGGGCTCTGAGCTGGCTGTACAAGGCTCTGGGCCGCCTTGGCGCAACCGCCGGACGGCGCTTGCTGTTTCGAGTGCTTCGTCGGCTAGAAGGCGGGGAAATGCGCTCCGGCACGCTGCGCAGCATCATGGCGCGATATCACGGGATCGAAATCGGCGCCCACAGCTACGGGTGTTTCGACCCCGTGCGTTTTCCGTCCGGTACGCGGATCGGTCGCTACGTCTCTGTCGGGCCCGGTGTCGAGGCATATCGCCGCAACCACCCGCTCGATCGCCTGTCGCTCCATCCCTACTTCTACAACCCGGCTTGCGGTGCAGCGAAATCAGCCGACGTTCCTACCGCGAACCTCGAGATCGGCGCCGACGCCTGGATCGGCGCCCGCGCCCTCATCCTGCCTGGCTGCCGCCGAATCGGTCGGGGTGCCGTTATCGCTGCGGGGGCTGTTGTAACTCGCGACGTGCCGGATTACGCGGTAGTCGGCGGAAATCCCGCTCGCCATATTCGCTATCGGCTTGCCCCGGGGGCAATCGAGGCGGCGGAACGCAGCCAGTGGTGGCTGAAGCCCCCAGGCTGGCTGGCGCGGCACTACAACATGACCTGCGCCTGGGCGGAGAGTCTCAACGACCACGGCAGCGGTGAAAATGATGAATCGTGATCTTATCAGCGTTGTTATCCCCGCACATGATGAGGAGGCGGTAATCCAGCGCACTCTCGGCGCACTGCTGCGCAGCGCGGATCCCGGCGAGTTCGAGGTCATCGTTGTCTGCAACGGATGCAGTGATGCCACAGCGGAAATCGCGGCAAGAGAGTCCGGCGACGTCGTCGTGATCGAGCTGGACCAGGCGTCCAAGACAGCCGCCGTCAATGCCGGGCTGCAGGCCGCGCGGGGTCGTGCGGTCATCCTGCTCGATGCCGACGTCGAGCTGGAGACTCCGTCGGCCAGAGCCATGGTCGATGCCCTTAGCTGCCCGGGCGTAGAAGTCGCGATCGGGCACATGGATGTGGATACCCGTGGGGCGGACCCGATCGTCCGCGCCTTCTACCGGGTCTGGATGCATCATCCCTATCTGCGGCGCGGCAAGTTCGCTGCGGCGATCGCCCTGTCCCGGGACGGAATGGAGAGAATCGGCTCCATCCCACCCGTTACCGCCGACGACACCTACCTGCGGCGTCTGTTCCCGAGAGATCGGGTGGCCACAGTGGGATCGGTTCGCTACAAGGTGCGCGCGCCGCGCACGGTCCGTTCGCTTCTGCGGGTGCGATCGCGCAGCTATCGTGGCACGCGTGAATTGTCCGGCTACACGGATTCAGCCGGGCAATATCGCGGCGAGGCCGGCGGCTTGCTGCGACGACTGCTCACCAAACCGGCCCTCTGGCTTTACGTCCCCGTTTATGTCGCTGTTGTCCTGGCAGCTCGCGGCCTGTCCTACCGAAATTCAGGGGCGCGCTGGGAGCGCGACCTGACTACCCGCTCGGCGGTGACGGAATAAGGAGCGGCAGGTGACTACCCCGGCGAGAGACGATAGTGCGGAGCTGCAGCCCACCAGGGTTGGCAACCCCATGCTCGCTCAGGTACGCGACTTCATCGATGCCGACGAAGCGCCTCCGGCTCTCGACCCTATCGGCATCGCCCGCCGTGCTTTGCGAGGTCGGGAGCGTCGGGTAGCCCTTATGACTTTACTGGTCGCATTGCTGGCCGCAATAATTGCTTACCTCGCCATCAAGCCGAGCTACCAGAGCTCCGGCATGCTGCGCGTGCTGCCCCGTGAGGGCAAGATCCTCTATTCCGACTCCGATGACAGTCGGCTCCGCCTTTACGATGCTTTCGTGACGGCAGAGATGCAATTGCTGACGTCACGTCCCACCCTGGAAGCCGCGCTGCAACACCTGCAGCTGGATCATGATCAGTCATTCCCACTTCCGGATAACGTCGGCGACCTGGCTGCCATGATTACGGTCAGCGGCAAGAAAGGACTGATCTCCCTCGCGGCTAGGAGTGGCAACCCGCGGCTCTCGGCGGCCAGCGTCAATTCAGTAATCGCCGCATACGAGGAAAACAACGAGGCGGCCCGCCGCAGACACTACGATGTCCGGCGCGAGGAACTCCGGTCGCGGGAACTCGAGCTGGAAAAAGCCCTGGCCGAACTGAACGTCCAGTATCTCGACATTGGAGTCGAACACGACGCGGGCACACTATCGAAGGCGCATGTGGCCAAGACCGCCCAGCTCGAGGTGATCGAGGAGCGCCTGGCGGAGCTGGATAACACCATTGTCCAACTGCAGTCCACCGGAGGCGTCGGGGGTGACCTGGGGAACGCGGTCGAGATCCAGCGCGCTACGTTGCTTGACCAGGCCATGGCTGACATGACCTACGAGCGCGCCCAGCGGCTCGCCGCCCTGGCGACGCTGGAGGGGCGCTATCGGCCGTCGCACCCGAAATTGCGCGCCGCCAGGGGGGAGCTGGAAGTCCTCGAGGACGCCATTTCCGAACGCAGGGACCAGATCGCGATGCTCGGCAAGGCAGGGGCACTGATGGGCAACAGTTCCGCTGCCGAAGAGGAGTCCGTGGAGGAGCTGCAAACTGTCAGGGATAATCTGATAGCACGCCGTAAGACCGTGCGTTCCGAAGCGGCAGATCTCAACACCAAGCTGATCCTCATCCGGGGGATCGTGACCGAGAAGAGTCGTCTGGAAGAGCTGCTGAAGGAAACGAAGCGTGCTCTCGATGAAGTTCTGGTGGAGAGCCAGAACGATCTGTCGCGGGCGATCGAGATCATCGCTCTCGGCAAGGTCCCCGACGGCCCGATCGAGGACAAACGCAAGCCGGCAGCGCTGGGGGCCTTCGTGTTCGGAGGCCTGGGTACGCTGGGCTTCGTCATCGGGGGATGCCTGTTGGCAGGCCGCGTACGTTTTTCCGACGACCTGGATCCAAAAAGCAACGAAACGCTGGCAGCCGTCATACCCGAGCATAAAGATCCTCGCAGCAGCTTTGTCGAAGCGGCGCTCAAGCTGCGCAATGAACTGGATCTGCGCTGGCCGCAGCGGGAGTCTACTTCCCTCGTTGTGGGCGTCGTCGGCACACGGGATAGAGCTGGCACGACCAGCGTCGCGCGTGCTCTTGGAGAACATTACTCGAGCACAGGGCTTAAAGTCCTGCTCATCGAACTCGACGGCGGGGAGCCCGGTCAGTCCTGCACCGAGGGGCCGTCCGGGGCGGCAGCCGTCGCTCGGGGCGAAGCCTTGCTCGCGGAATCGGTCGAGAAGCTCACGAACGACGGCAGTTCTTCCTGGCTGCTCAGAAATGTTGCGTCACGGGATGTCCGGCAAGCCCGGGGGGAGCTGTCGCTTGAGGATATGCGCAAGCTGCTTGCCATCGCTCGCGCGGAGTACAACCTGGTCATCCTCGATCTCGGGAAGTTGGTAGCCGGGCGCCAGAGCGCGATCGGAACCGCGCTGGCGGACCGCAGCATTCTCGTCGCCACATGCGGGAATCTGCGACGAGAAATCGGCACCGCCAAGGACTTGATCGACCGGCTTGCACCCTCTCGTTACCTCCTGACTCTTAATCGAGCCTCATCGCTCGACCCGGCGCTTGCGGTCACCAGCGTGGACCGCACAACTTTTTCGGTCAGCGCCCGCCAAAAAATTTCCGACTTAATTAATGCCCGGCATGGAGCTTGAAAAATGACAGACAAGAAAATCGCTATCGTCGACGATGATCCGTTCGTCGTCGCTCACCTGAAGAACGCGCTGGCGCGGCGGATGCCCGACGTCGATGTAGTGGGGGTGCTAGAGCCAGTGGCTCCGGCTGGTTTTGATGTCTACATTGTCGACAGGGAGTTCGGTGGCGACAGCCATGGTCGGGATGTCGTGCAGCGAATCCGCTCGATCTCTCCGGGAAGCCTCGTACTGGCATACTCCGCGCACCTCGACCGGGAGTTCCTTCGCGAGCTGCTGCGCGAAGGATGTGAAGGCGCGTTCGACAAGGGCAGTCTCGAGGAGCTCGATTCGATGACAGGGATCATCGAGTCGTACTTTGCTACCGACCGCGCCGGCGGTGCCGTCGTTCGAGGCGTTGGCAACACGGTCCGGGCTATCACGGGCCTGTTGAGAGAGTGGAACCTGCGTTTCGCCAATAACGGCCGGGCTCACGCGAAGACCTTCGGCGATGCGTAGCGCCCCACCGGATTCCGCAGCCCGCCGGCGGGTACTTCTGGTCGAGGACGTCGATGCGATGCGCCTCTACCTCCGGCTGATACTCGAAAAGCAGGGCTTTGAAGTAAAGGAGGCGGCTGACCTCCGTGAAGCGCGTAGCTACCTGCACGCAGGGAATCGCCCAACGAGCGTCCTTCTCGATCTCGAACTGCCGGACGGCCATGGCCTGGATATCCTCCGTGAGCTGCCGGTTGGCGTGCCGGTCGTCGCACTAACCGGCGACGAATCCAGGGAGACCAAACTGCTGTGCCGCCATGCAGGGTGCTCGGCGGTACTCAGCAAGAGCGGGCATCTGGGGAATCTCGGGCGTCTCATGACCAACATGGAAGATCATCCACAAGAGTCTTCAGACACCACAGCCCTTGAACCCGAACTGGCACGCCAATACAGCACATTCCTGACGCAAACCCGCGTCGAGCTGCAGCAAGCACGTGAACGTAGCGATCTCGAAACAGTTCGTCGGCTAGCGCACCGATTGAAGGGTACGGCCATACATTTCGGGTACAGCGGCATCAGTGCAAGCGCACGCGCCTTGGGCGACATTCTTGCCTCAGGGGATTCCAGGCGAATCCAATCGACTCTGGAAGAATTGATAGGGCGGCTTACGGACGCCACGGTGCATCACAGCACGCACTGATAATTCTGCCCGCCTGGGAAGGGCCGGATTGATTGAACAGGGTACGGCGACCGGGTGCCGCACAGCCATCACTATCAATCTGAGGCTTTTTCGCATTATGAAATGCATGCTGCGATTCAGTACGCGATTTTCCGATGAGGCAATGGTATTCTGGGTGAGCCTGGCTGCCCCCAATCGGCTAAGCGCAGCCGCACAAGTGTTAATTCTCGGCGGGTTAATGGGTTTCGTGTCACTCGCCTTTCGCTTCTCAGGACGCTTTGGAAGCCCTCTGTAATGGAAATGAAAAGACGACACGCCGCAAAGAGCGAGGCGGGGCATCATGGCGCAAGACAGTCATTAAAAATCTTGATGGTCGAGGACAGCGAGTCACTCGCGGCGACGTATAGCGCCTATCTTGCAAATACCGGCTTCCATGTACTTCCGGTAGAGAACCTGGGCCTGGCCCATGAAAAGCTGGACGCATACGGACCAGACATAGTGCTTCTCGACATCGAACTGCCGGATGGTAACGGGCTGGACTTCCTGGATGTTCTCGAAAGCCTGGAACAACCCCCTATGGTAATTGTCATGACCGCCCATGGATCTTCAGACATGGCAGTCGAGGCGATAAGGCGGGGAGCCTTTGATTTCCTGAGCAAACCTTTCGATGCAGCGCGGCTGCGTGTCACTCTGGACAACGCCGCCTCCCAGCTCCAGCTCGATCAGCGCGCCACCGAACTGGCCCGCTTGCAGCGGGAACAGTACGGCAAATTCATCGGCAAGTCGCTGGCCATGCAGTCCGTTTACAAAACTATCGACTCTCTCGCCGTCAGCGACGCGACAGGGTTCATCGTCGGGGAGAGTGGCACCGGGAAAGAACTGGCCGCCGAAGCCATTCACCAGCACAGTCCGCGGCGTGATAAGCCATTTATCGCGATCAACTGCGGCGCGATCCCGGGAGAACTCATGGAGAGCGAACTCTTCGGGCATGTCAAAGGCGCTTTCACCGGTGCCAGCGCAGCGCGGGAAGGAGCGGCCAGCGTGGCGGACGGTGGTACGCTCTTCCTCGATGAAATCTGCGAGATGAAGCTTGAATTGCAGAAGAAACTGCTGCGGTTTATTCAGACCGCCAGCTTCTGCAAAGTCGGCAGTAACCAGCTGCAGAAGGTCGATGTCCGGTTCATCTGTGCGACCAACCGGGACCCTCTGGTAGAGGTACGGGAGGGTCGGTTCCGGGAGGATCTGTTTTACCGTCTGCACGTGGTGCCGGTGCGTATCCCGCCGCTACGCGAGCGCGACGAGGATGTACTCATGATCGCCCGACACTTCCTCCGGCAATACAGCTCACAGGCCGGCAAGAGATTCACGGCCTTCACCCCGGGGGCGGAGCAGGCGATTCGTCGCTATCCCTGGCCCGGCAATGTTCGCCAGCTACAGAATGTCGTGCAACAAGTGGTGGTGCTGCACAATGGTCCGCTGGTAGATCAATCCATGCTGCCCGAGCGCATTATGTCCGGACACCTGGATCCTGAGGAGGAAGTCGCAGGATCGTCGACTGCCATGACGGCCGTTCGTGACAAAGTGGCGCCGCATATCGCGCGGCGCCAACAGGTCGAGCCACTTTGGCTGACCGAAAAAAACGCGATCGAGGCAGCGATCGAGGCCTGCAATGGGAACATAAACCAGGCGGCCGGACTGCTCGAGGTGGCGCCATCGACGATCTATCGCAAACGGCAGACCTGGAAGCAGATCCAGGCCTGATTTTTCTACGCTTATACAGGAATCAACCAGTTGTACGGTCTTATCAACAGCGCTTTGCAGCAGATGATCAGGGACAAATTCGGTGACGAACAGTGGGAGAGAGTCTTCAAGGCCTCGGGAGTGCCGGCGGACTCATTTCTCACCATGCGCAGCTACGATGACGCTATTACTTACGACCTGGTCGGTGCCGCTTCGGAAGTCCTGGGTCAGCCCGCGGAAGTCTGCCTGGAGATGTATGGTGAATACTGGGTCCTGGAAACTGCGGCCAAAAACTACGGGCCGCTGATGGAAGCGGCAGGTAACAGCCTGGTCGAGTTCCTCGGCAACATGAATACTCTCCACGACCGGATCACGGGCACTTTCGTGGATTACGTGCCCCCGCAGTTTCATGTCGAATCGCTGGATGAAACCCGCCACCACGTTCACTACATCAGCAAAAGGCAGGGGCTCACGCCCTTCGTCGTCGGACTCCTGAAGGGACTGGCCGCCCGTTTCGACACCGACCTGGAGATCCTCTCGCAGGAATCTATGCCCGTGAGCTCGGGTGAGCACACTGTATTCGAAGTCACCGTACGATGACGGAGAAGCCAAAACCTGTATGGCACGATGCGCTTGACGCGCTGTTTTCCGTAACCATGACCCTGGATGGTGACCTGACGATCGTGCGCAGCAGCGACACTCTGCGCCGCTACCTGCCAGTAGTGGCCGACTCGCCGTCGCTAACGGACGTCTTCGACATCAAGCGACCTGCCGCAATCACCACCATGGAAAAACTGAGGGGGAATACCCAGTCTCTCTTCCTGATGATCGCTCATGACAATAGTTTTGCGATCCGGGGACAGTTCACCGAACTCGATGATCGGGAAGGGCAGCATATCTATTTTCTTGGCGCCCCCTGGCTCTCGTGGATACACGCAAATTGCCCCGACCTGAAATTGGGCCTGAGCGATTTTGCTCCCCAGGATGCCCAGATGGATCAGCTCTTCTACATGTCAACCGAAAAACGGATGATCGAGGACCTGGAGCAGTTGAATCTGCAGCTGGAGGCAGCGTCTAAGCAACTGGAGATCGCACAACAAGAAAAGAACTCCTTCTTCGCACAGATGAGCCATGAAATGCGAACCCCTCTTAACGGCGTCGTCAGCGCCCTGACGTTATTAGGCGATCAAGGCCTCGGGGGGCGGGCCGCAACACTTCTGGATCTCGCGCAGGAATCCTCGCGGAACCTGATGCAGGTTATCGATTACGTACTTGATGTATCAAAGATCGAGCTTTCCGCGGTGCCCGCGCAGGAGGAAGTGTTTGCGCTGCCCGAGCTAATCGCTTCGGTGATCGATATCGTGCGCGCCAAGGCCATGGAAAAGGGCTTGGAGCTATCGACACGGATGGACGGGCGACTGTCTTCCGAATACCTGGGTGATGCTCCGTTGCTGCGACAGTGCCTACTGAATCTTGTCATCAACGCAATCAAATTCACCGACGAGGGTGAAATCAACATAAATCTCTTACCGGCCAGCGGCAATGACATGACGTTTCGCATCGAAGTCAGCGATACCGGTATCGGCATCGCCGAGGCGGACCATGCAACCATCTTTGAGCCGTTTCGGAGGATTTCGAAGAAAGGCTCGATCGATCGCGGCTCGGGTACCGGCCTCGGGCTCGACATAGTGAGACGGCACGTCAATGCCATGGGTGGGAATGTGGGCGTCATCTCGGCGCTGGGACAAGGTTCTACTTTCTGGCTGGAACTCCCCCTGCCGGCGGCCCAAGGACATGCTGCAGATCGATCCCCGCGGTCTCCCGCATTGAACGACGAGAACATTTTTCAAGGCCGCGTGCTTCTCGTCGATGACAATGAGACCAATCTGATGCTTGGCACCATGATCCTGGAAAGCATGGGGCTGGAGGTCCTCTGCGCGCCCTCGGGAGAGGATGCGGTTGCGACCGTGCGGAACGAAAAGCTAAACATGGTGCTTATGGATATCAGCATGCCGGGGATCGATGGTTTCGAGGCCACGCGACAGATTCGTGCCTTCCTCGAGGCCGATGAGCTGCCGATAGTCGCCCTGACAGCCTACGCCAGTTCCATCGAGAGGGAACAGAGCGAAAAGTGCGGCATGAACGGCTACCTGACGAAACCAATCGACAGAAACGAGCTGGCCAGCGCGCTTAAAAAGTGGTTGCCCCGCTTGAATGATATCCCTTCGATTGAGCTCAGCCTGTCCATTGCGGACAACGCGGCCGCTCTGGTCGATCATGAGGTTCTTGAGGATCTTGCCGGGCAGATCGGGAAAGACAATCTCGCCATAGTCTTGCAGAAGTTCCTGGCGGAAGCCAAAAGACGCTGGGCCGCGCTGGAGGAAGCCAACAGTCAGCAGGAACTGGCCAGGGAGGCGCACGCTCTCGCCAGCACATGCCGCAGCTTCGGCCTGCCTGCAGTGGCTGACAAGCTTGCCTGCATCGAACAGCATGCGAAATTCGGGGATGCATCGGGAGAGCCTCCGTGCATCGCTCAGACAGGGAAGGAATTGTCTGCGGGTATCCAAATCCTGAAATCCACAATGGACCGATACACCAGTCCGCAATGAGTCTGGCAGGCAGCCCACCGGTTTCGCCGACCCGAACCGGGAGAGGCTCAGCTCAATGTCGTTGCAGTACCCGGGGAACACACTGACTGCGGCAGCAGACAGTCGATTCGATTTGCCTCCGGCACGACGATGCTGGGAGTGATCCTGTACCGCCAGGATCTGGAACATCTCCGCGGAAAGAAACTTCACCCAGGCATCGCCAAGACCCGGCACGGGCCGAGCATATCGAACTGCACATGCACAATATCGATTCTGCCCGCACAGTTGTCAGGGACGTCTTTGTACCGCGACGGCCAAAATCGATCAGGAGAGAGATGGTGGCCAGGGGCAGACCGAGCCGCGTCAGCGGCGACAGGACGGCCGCAGGCCGGGCCCGAAGGGCCGAGGTCCGGTACGGGCCGAGCATATCGAACTGCACATGCACAATATCGATTCTGCCCGCACAGTTGTCAGGGACGTCTTTGTACCGCGA
>Ga0209536_100003681_pt1 | contig 24514 bp, 12 predicted proteins | sample DeeMarSeWOR28_12_FD_187461 | JGI IMG/M metagenome (GOLD analysis project Ga0209536, IMG submission 187461) | Marine sediment microbial communities from White Oak River estuary, North Carolina - WOR-2-8_12 (SPAdes) (version 2) | ecosystem: Environmental > Aquatic > Marine > Intertidal zone >...
AATTGCTTTGTTCTTAATGGCTGTCATTGTACAGTGCAGTATTTCACTCGAAATAACAGTGTCCGCATCAACAAAAATCAACAAACTTCCATTTGCAGCGTGTGCACCTGAATTGCGTACCGAAGAGATCTTTCTGTGGTTTACTTTGACAACTGTTGCTCCAAGATCATTTGCAATCTTTCCCGTGTTATCTGAAGAATTATCATCAACGACAATCAACTCATAGCCGCTGTCGACATTTTTCGCAGCTTTTTGTATTGCCTCTATAGTTCGACCAAGAAGCCCTTCTTCATTAAATGCCGGGATAATAAAGGAGATCATAATACTGACATTTCACATTTAAACTCTTACAAAAAAATAATTTTCTCTTCTCACTTTTCCTTCTCTCTACCCCGCAACCGGCAACCTATATCTCATTTCATGTCTTTTTTTTGATCATCTGCTTGGAGGACCCCAATCAATGCTATTATTAGAAACAAAGCTCCTAGGAAAAAGAAGTAGTCCGTTGCTTTATAAGTAAAGTGGAGTATATGTATACTGGCACAGTGTTTCAAGTGATGTAGTTTGCTGTTATAGCCACTTTCAACAATCAACGGCCAGTAGTGGAAGTCTTTGTAAGTAAAATATATTTGGGTTATGGCACTTAGGAGTGAAATACCTATAAAAGTCCATGCCCAACTTAACATGCAGCGAAAATGCTTTGTTAAAACTAGAAAATCCGCTTTGTTGTTGACCAAAAACCATGTCGCACCCACTAACGAGAAACCTAACGATATGAAGTACTTCAATAGTGCTATTCTTTCACTGTATTTAGCAGCATCAATCTCTCTATGTTCTGGGAAATCCGGCCAATCCAAAACGGCCCAAGAGAGAGTAAGTAATATGGGAACCAGCAATCCACAGATAACAACAGAAAAGACAATTACTCTTTGCCATGTTGCAGTTGAGTATTTAATAAGCATTCTTGTTTACCTCCCAAATCCAGTTTTTTTGCCCCGTTAAATCGTTTATCTTTCTCTTTCCGCCTGTGAAAACCAGCCCCTTAGGGGAAAGTTGAACACACTATACGGCTTTTATCCAGAGTTTTTAAACTCGATTTTAATTCCTTTGTAGGCAGGATACTGACATATGTTTGACTTAATTTCTTCCTTAACCTCCATATCGGTTGTTACGGTACAAGTGTTTTTCGGGAAGTCTATGTTTATCCCTTGAATGGTAACTCCAGCCTTTTCTAATTCCGATCTAATATATACGTCAATAAGCAAATATGGATTTGGTTGTGGAAAATCAGAAATAGTTTCTTCTGCCATTTTTCATTTCTCCTTCTTTAAAAATCAATGTAGGTTGAGATATTTCGCACCACTCATTCCCCTTTCAAAGGTATAAACTTCTGTAAATCAAACTGTTTTACAAATTCTTGTCCTACAGATTTACGTATTTCCCAAACTTTATACACCGCTGCCTCAATTTTATGATAATACTTTTGGATGTCACTCAAGATATTCTCGCAAACATGGCCTGTTTGCGATTTATCTTTTAATTTGAGTATGAATTCCAGATATTCTTTGTGATCATCTGTTTCATGCGGGATTAACCGTGTTAAACAATCAACTAGTCCTGTTTTGCCAAAAATATCTTCGGAGATCCTCTTGCCCTGCTTATTGCAATGCAGCTCTAGTGGAAACTCCCATTTTTTCTTTGACTTACAATCAAGCCCAGCCTCTTTGAAAATTTTATAGTTATCGTCAAATAACCAAGTTACACATCTGTGAAACTCCAGATTCTTAAGCATTATTCTAATATGCTCAAGTTCATGCCCTAATACCAATGTAAAGTAAGGCCCAAATTCGTTCCACTTCTCCGCAGTTACTCTGGGAATATAAATTGCATAATCCCATTTCCGCCAGTTGTCTATATTATGTTTTCCTATTCGCTTTCTATCGTACGCATTATTTACTCCTCTGATAGGTGCTGCATATTTCATATCAGTCATTGCAAAAGTAACCCCTCTCCTCCCGGGAAACCCATTCTCAGTATCAAGGATAAGCAGCAACCTACATTTTGGAAGGTTACCGCTTTGCACAATATTAGCTAAAAATCCTTCCTTAACATTCAACCGATTATCCAATCTTATACTTGAATTCCCCCAAGACAATTGTCGTACCTCTTTACTGTCCATAAAATTAGAAACACCTGCTTTTCTTTGGATACTAAATCTCTTTTATTTAATGAGTCCTAGCGTGCAAACATGTTGCACACTCTACCCGTCTATTAATCGCTTCAATGTATCTACTATCTTAAGCTCTATGGTTTTAATCTCCTTTTCAGGATCATTTGTACTAACATAGCAGATAGAACGTAGCAAGCTAAAAGTAGCAAGTCCGATGGCAAATACCGTAGGACCGAAAAAAGAATCCACCGGAGCCGAAATTGCCTGTATATGTGCATGTGCTGGTCTGCAAATGATCCGGTAAATGTTTGTGTATTCATAGGCCGCTGCCCGGCGATCCTTTTGTCTAATACCCTCAGAAATATCCTGTTCTTCGATTTCTTTCAACATTTGCTCAAGACTTGGAGCAACTTTGTAAGGCTCACCACTGTCATATTGTCTTTCCAGTACTTCCTTAGAAGATTGAAAGACTTTTAGTGCATGATCAGCAATTTCAGGCATATCTAAAGCTTCTTGGCTCCATTTTTTGTCTTCATTGCAGAAATAAGTCTGCAATTGCTCCCATCCATGTGATGATCTCGAGGCCCAAAGTAGGCGAATGGCAAGCTCGTAATATGCACGGGAAAGCGTACAAGGAAATATTGTTTCCATAGAGGCATTCATAAGGATTTCAATAGATTCAATTGTTCTTTTACCAAATTGTAATGCATACTTAAGCATCAGCGCAGGAACATCATCTTCTTGTTTCCCCTTAGCTATAGAGTTTAAAAATAGTCCTTCATATTCAGCAATCAATTTAATTAAGTCAGTAAAACGTTCAGACATTCTTCTGTCCTGTGAATTTGTCTAAAGAACGGAATAGTGCTAGCGAGACACCAAATCTCCCAAGAAAATCCTTTTTTATTTTACAATATATAGCCGTTCCCGTGTCTTTAAATGTTGATAATAAAAAACACTTTCCATAAGAAATTCCGTCACGCTGCTGTTTTTCTAAGTATTTTATCTCTAACATCCCCCAAAATACCCCCAAAACTATAAAAAGTCAAAAAAAAACTCATTCTTGGCCCGCTTTTCTATTATAAAAACCGCCTGCCCGAATTCCGCATTTCTACCTTCGGTTCGCATTTTATTTACTCACTCCGGCCTTTTTCACTTCTCCCTTCTAACTTTTCACTTTATTTTTCCCTCGTCCCTCGTCCCTCACCCCTCGTCCCTAATCCTAAGTGCCTCCGTGTACCTGTCTGTTGCGAATCGCGGCCTCCGGTAAAAATGCTGCGTTTTCTTTCACATGCCACGGATTTTCCGGCCTTCCCGGCCTAATCTCATTTTTCATATATATTATCTCTTGCCCCAATTATCCACCCCAGAACCCTAAAACACAACAAAAAACCTTTTACCCCGTTAGATAGCAAAGCTTTATCTAACTGGGGCCGGTCTTCCCGGCCACTTTCCTTATGCTCTTATTCACTTGTGCTCTTTTGCTCTGCGATCTCTGTGCCCTCTGTGGCAATATTCTTTATGAATTCGTGGTTAAAAAATCCGTCAAATCAGTGTTAATCAGTGGTTAATAAAACATTCTTTGTGCCTTTGTGTCTTTGTGGCCCAAAAATCTACGAACCACGAACTCTGCGCAATGCTTACCTATTCTGCGCAGTTTAACAAAATGTTAAAATACAAAAATGTAAAATTTCTGCATACTTTTTGCAAACAAGTGCGCGCTTTTGCACAACTTTGTCGAACTTTTGCAAATAAGTGCGCGCTTTTGCACCCCTTTTTCGACGTTTTTTTCTTGCCCCTTTTACCTATACCACCCATGCTGCCAATCGACATCCATTTACAGACCAAAATCGAACATGCCCAAAAGAATAATCAAAAAAATCCGCAATTTCTCCCCATTTTTTAAAATTTAAAAAATTTCATCTCTCTTTCATGTTAATCTGCGCAATCCTCAGCATTGCCATTTCCACCGGGACAAAAAACCCCGTTTTCGGTCTCCGGTAAAACAAATCCAATTTCATATGATCCTTGCCTACTTGTCAAGTAGGGCCAAAAAATGCCTGTTTTATATTAGGAATGATTAGGGCATAATATGATTACCCTGGACTTGCCGGCCTTTAAGTTAACTGCTTTCGGCCCTTACCTAATATCCGGTCCAGAGATATAAAAGCTGCGGAGTACTAAGTTCGTACAGCATTGCCCTGTCGAATTGCAGGATATTCTTTTTGTTTTGTAACGACAAGAAGCCGGCCAATGAAAAGGGCCTGCGATATTGGACGACCTGGGCTTTCTCAACTCCCGCCAGTGATTTAACCAGATCTATCGCATCGTCCAGATAGCCAATGTCGTCTATTAACTTTTGTTTCTTTGCTTCCTTTGCGCTATAGATGCCGCCGTCAGCAACTATTTTGACTTCGTTTACATCAAGAGTCGGCCTTCCTTCGTCAACAACCTCAACGAACCTTTCAAAGGCTGGATTAATCAGCCTATCCTGTACATATTGCCGCTGTTCTTCTTCAAACGGCTTGAACATGCTAAGCCAGCTTTTTTTGTCCCCGGAAGCAATAATGACAGGTTCGACACCGAGCTTTTCCTCCAGCAATTGGTGCAGAACAAAGTGTCCGAATATCACTCCAATCGAGCCGGTAATCGTTGTTTGCTCTGCTATAATTTTATCGCACGCGACCGAAGCGTAGTAACCACCCGAGGCAGCCATCCCCTGCATAAAAGCGACGACAGGTATACCTGAGGCATTGCGGTACTTTCGGATTTCATTATAGATTTGGTCACTGCCGGAAATCGTGCCGCCCGGCGAATTCACACTGATAATTAAACCCTTCACTCGCCTGTCTTTGCTTGCACGTTTGAGTTGTTTCTTCATACTTTCAGCCTGCAGGCTGTCAATTATGCCTTCAAGTTTAATTATCACAATTTTGTTTCTATACGAACCGGATTGTATGAGTTCCTCGGTAAGTGTATCTCTCGGCCCTGTCGCAAAGACGGCAATTACGGCAATTAGCATAATAACTAAAGCGATATTTACCAAAATCGACAAGGCTAAAATAATACCCAGAAAGATTCTCCAGCCGGCCCCCGTTTTCGCCCGCTTTGATGCCGGCTCGATTATCGCGTTATCCCGGGGCTGCTGCGTTTGATTATTATGCCCAAAATCCATATTGAACCCTTTCAAAAAGTTAACACCGCCATTGTAGAACCAACAATCACTAATGTCAATCTCCATATATCGGACAAATTATTGTGTAGTATTGGCAATTGCCTGAATTTGAGATTTTTGTCCTTGCTCGATTTTTGCATGTGAAATTGGGTTTGTTTGGGTTTGAATTGGGTTCGTATTGGCTTTGTATTGGGATTGAATTGGCTTTGAATTGGGTTTGTTTTGGGTTTGTTTTTCTCAATTGACCATGTGTCCATTTGAACGTAATTCATTGTAATAAAAGCGGTTACGTTGACTTGACTTTTTCTGAAATTGGCTTTGTTTTGCATAAAAAGGTGGATTTGTAGTGCGCTCATGACATCTGTAATTTTATCTCTACAGATGTAGAGAGGTAAGTATTTGCGCACAATGACGTTAGGGGCGAGGGGCCCGAAACAGTTAAAAGTTGAAAGTGAAAAGTGTAAAACCACAACTAAAAATGCAAAATTATGGAGGCCCATCGGGCAAGTTTTTATTTGTAGACGGCTCAGAATGGTTCTTGTTAGCAACAAAAATATACAAAAGGGCGCTTTATTTATCATTTATAGTCCAAAATGTTCAAGAAAATTGCCTTTTCTGGCAATTTTGTTAGTGGTAATTAGGTGCTGAATCTTTACTTCAAATTGCTCAATTTTACGTTCTACATTCTCAATTGTCGTTATCATTATACCAAACTGGCCGGGAATGTTCAATGAAAAATGAACTTTTTTAAAAAAATATAACGCGTATGCAATCAAGTTCACCCCCTACGCGATGAAGAAAAAGAACAGAAGAAAAGTTAAGATGGGCAATAAAAATAGGCGGCTATCCCTATTTTCACCTTGGAAGTGACCGAGCGGTTCATGCGGGCCAATTCGGCGTGGCCGTGTGGGCCACAATGAGTGGTTTACATGGATTCGCGGCATAGTTTAGCGCAAATTCCAAAAGCAATCGTATTCACGCCGCACGAGTTCAAGGACAGTCGCATTTGTAGGCGGTGGGCCTGCTGAATCACCAAATTACTGACCCCGTTTCAGCTAAATAACAATCCACATGCAACCCACCACCCCGAATCCCCAGCCCCCCATACAATTTCATAACCCATTGTTATCGTCACTTTCCACCAATCCCAGCCACCACGAAGTGTCCAGAACAATACCCGATATGGGTGACTGTCCCCCATTTAGCTCAAGCTTAGCATCAAATTGAACGGGCAAAAGGAGTGACTGTCCCCCATTTCCACGCACTATACCATAGACATCCCAGTTTCCCAGCCATCCCAATGCGTTAGCCACGTAAGTAGTATTAATACCCCAGCCGCCCGGGTTGCCGTCGGCATCACCGTCGAAATTATTCCCCACGACCACTCCCGCGCCTCCGCCGAACAGCCAGACATCGTCGCCGCGACTGCCGGATAGTGACTGTACCCTATTTCCCGTTAGGTCTAGCACCGCACCCTCGTTAGGGGTGGCTAATGAACTCATAGGTATCCCCGTAAAAAAACTGGGAATAGTCAACCGGTTCGGTATTAGTTGACCAACCAACTCCGAGAGACCGCTGAGTCCGGCACTAGGGACAGTCGCCGGATTTACGATACCCGATATAGGTGACTGACCTCCGGCCAGCCAAGTCAGAAAGTCCATGCCATCAACTCCCGATATGGAAGGGCGATATTTCGAGATTGTCGGCCCCACCTGTATCGACAAGGCCCCGCCGCCGGACAGCCAGACATCGTCACCGCGACTGCCGGATAATCCCAAAGCGCCGTCAGTTGTCGAGATGCCCATAGCGCCGCCGCCCGCAAGAATTTCTTTGATAATGACTATGTCGCCCAAACGTAACGGCTGCGGCCGCAAGATACTGCCCAGAACTCCTCCCGTCATATAATCCGGCTTCGGCATGAAGAGATTGTCCAGAACTATTCCCGTAAAATAGTCCGGCTTCGGCCGCAGGATATTATCCAGAACATCTCCCGTAATTCCCGCTCGAGTGATTGGCCGGCCGGCCACGGGGTCAACACCCGTCGAGGGAACGAGGTTTCCCCAGTCCGTGCCTCCCAAATATCCGTGAGCATCGCCTCCGTGACGCTGGATGAAGCGTCCGGCTTCCGGGTCATAGGATTTGGTCCAGACGGTGGTATCCAGGGTCAAATTGAGCGAACGGTCAAAGTAAATAGAGTACAAACCTGTTTCCTGGTCGTAGCAACAGCCTGCGAACATATAGGTATTGCCGATTGCCGAGGCCGCTATCGGCTGGCCGGCGCCGCTGAATATCCTGGCGCTGCCGTACTCGTGATAGCGGTACCTCTCGACAGGATTGCCGGCGTTATTCGTTACGGCCATAACGCTGCCGCTATCGTCGCCGTGGTAATAGTAGTGTCGCATTACGCCATCTGTCTTAATATCAGCCGACAGCATGCACTTTACTTCCTCAAAGCTGCGGACATAGGTGGCCTCGGTAGTGCCCAATCCATCCCGCTCTTCAATTACCCGCCCGCCACTGTATAGATAATAAGTTTCGAGTGGTCCATCGTCGATGCCATCGGCATCGATAGTTTTCGATATTCTCCGGCCGAGAGGATCGTAGGAATATGTGTGCCGCTTACCGGTAGCGCCATCGGTGTATTCGACCATCCGATTGCGATAGTCGTACTTTATGCTGTTAAAGCCGGGATCATCGTTATCAATTATTGTGGTATTTCCGTTCTTGCTGTACTGGCGGCTGTCGAAGGGAGTATCCGTGTACTGGTTCATCTGGAAATCGCCCGGCTCAGGCAGAATCGGGTCCATTATGTAAGTGCCCACCCAGGGGCCGGAATCAGGGCTGCCGGTAACTACTGTGCGGTTGCCCACGCCATCGAGGCCATAACCGGTCCGGCGGACTATAGTGGCGGTACCATCGGTTACCGTTGTCTGAATCAGACGGCGGGCGGGGTCATACAGATAGTCATACGTCAACTGCGGGCCGCCGGGGCGGATATCCTTTTGCATCTTCCTGCCGCCCACCGGGTTCCAGGCGTATATCCTTTCGTCGATTGTATTGCCATCGGCCACCCTGACGTGCAACGTCTTTATAATCCTCTTTACACCAGAATCACCCGGAGGATTGGCCTTCTCGGCCATACCATCATATTGATAGATTGTCCTGGTGCCGTTTCGGTAGTCGACCTGCGCGAGCCGCCGCGGGCCGACGTACTTATTGACAACCAAATCATTTCCCAAACCATCCCCTAAAATCGAGGTACGGTTTAGCTCATCGGGTACGTAATTAATCACCCGGCCGCCGGGATATTCGAGGGAAAGTATGTTTCCGACGTCATCGTAAGTATAGCTTGTCGTTTGTCCATTCTGCGTCTCGACAACGAGGTTCGAGAGCGAGTCATATCTGGACTTGACTATAGAATTATCATTCTCGGCATAAACAAGTCTTGACAGGCCGTCATAATTGAAATCCCCGAATGTAGTAGTAGGCGCTGTTTCTGGGCCCGGCGTGACGCTCCTATGCGTCAACCGACCCAGCTTATCGTAAAGTAAAATGTCAAGGTCGCCGTCGTTGTCATAGGTCTGCACGGGATTGCCGTGCACATTGTAGCTGAACGTATTCTCGGTACCATCGGCAAATAATACGTCTGTCATACGGCCGAGGGCATCATGCTGGTAACCGGTCGTATTGCCGTTGTCATCGGTACTGCTTATAAGCCGCCCGCTGTCGTCATAAGCCCTGTGCGTTACGATATCACAGGGATCATTGGCATCGGCGCCATCTCCATCCATATCCCGAATTGTTCTAATCAACCTGCCGGCGCCGTCATACTCACGGCGGGTCTGATTATTGAGCGCATCGGTTACGAGAGTGCATTTGCCGCGTGAATCGTAACCGTACCGGGTGGTATTGCCGACGCTGTCGATTCTTTTGATAAGACGGTTGAGGCCGTCATATTCGTAATTAGTAACGAAAGTCTCATTGGTATCAGTAACATCGACCTTGTCCACCTCTTTGAGCTGGATTACCCTGCTGTTTTTATCATACTGATAGATTCGCCGATTGTGCTTTGCGTCAATGGTGGAGCTCAGTCGGCCGGCGCTGTCATATTCATATCGAGTGGGATTGCCGTTGTCATCGATGGTATTTGTCAACAAACCGTTATCGCTGTAGAAGAACCGCGTAACGGAATTGCCATCCCCGATGGGCATTTGCGTATTGGGATCGAAAAACAGAATCTCGGTGTCAAAGGGCCTGTTAAGGTCGTCGTAGCGGTATTTTGACTCGAATAAGCGCACATTGCCGGCACTGCCTTGAACATCGAGAAGCTCACCATACCTGCGGGCCGAGACCATATTGCCCGCATCATCATAACCGAATTTGCTGACATTGCCCATAGCATCATGCGTTTCTATTCGGCGGTTGAAACCATCGTGAAGATGGGTAGTAATCCTGGGCAGACCTTCAAGGCCGCGGATAGTCCTCTTTAAGCCGCCGTTGAGGTTGTAATCATACTGGACCGTGGATTGACAGGGATCGCCTTCTGCAAGGGTCGTTCGGAAAACCAGCCCCCGCTCATCATAAATTGTGCGAACGTTATTGTTGGGCTGGTTGCCGTTGGTGGCCTCACCGAGACGGGTAAGAGTTCGTCTGTAATTGTCATCGTATTCGTACTCGATAACAATCGAGTGATTGGGATCCACTTCCCTGGTCAGGCGAGTCGGGTTGTTGAAAATGTCGATTTCGACAAAGACATCGAAGAACGAGTCGACTTGAAGGGTGCCCTGCTCGTCTATGTTCTGTTTGGCTACGTGGACTACGTTGTCCTTTATATCGTAGTAGAAATCCGTTTCGTAGCGCAGGCCGCCGCTGACCCGGCGTGAAATCAGTCGGACTACCTGGCCAAGCTGATTACGAATCAGCTGCGTATCGTTGCCGTTCGGATCGATAATACGTATAACATCTCCTACTTCGTTATATTGGTACGCAGTGGTCAGGGCCAAGTTGTTGCTGTCGATTGTTACGCTTTTGAGATAGCCATGATTGGGATCGTTGGCATCGGAGTAATATCTATATACATCGCGCCTCCTGGTTCCGCTGCCGTTATCGGGATGGTCGGTGGCAGTGCGTCTTCCACGTTCGTCATACTCATATCTTCTTTCAACATCCGGTTGTGGTCCCGTCCTCTTGTATGTAGTCCGAATCCTGTTGCCCCTGTCATCGTGATCGTAAAGCTTTTCATTTCCGCGAGGATTAACGGAACGGACGAGAACATTAAATCCGCAGGGGTCGCTGTCGGTATCATAGAAAAATTCCGCCTTTATTTCATTCTGGTCACTTATCGGGGCCAACGGTCCGGGGAAGCGGTGAATCTCGCGAAGGTTGCCGCGCGAGCGTGGCGGAGCGTTCGGGCCCTGGTAAACATTAACCGTATAATTGCCGTTAGGATAGTCTACCCGGACCGGTAAATGGTCCTCATTGTACTGATAACGTGTCTCGAAGAAATCGGGATCATCCGGGCGCAGTTTCCCAATGGGGCGATTGCGGGTTAAGTCTGTGTATTCGTCTTGATTGGCACGCCCCGTGAACTGACGCTGAATCACCAGGCGGTTGTACTGATCGAACCAATAGTGACGGACGTTTCCGGCCCGATCGTTGACTATAACTGTTATCACGGCATAGTTATTGCCGGCTCTGGGTGCGCACTGACGGTAGCGTATGTCGATGATGTCGTTCGGTTCGCCCAAAATCTGTCGCCTTACCCTATCGAAATCCCGATTGTTCGGGTCTTGTATATTGAAATACAGGTTTCTCAGATATGTCTGACCATTCGGATCGGTTATGGAAAGGAGATTATGATTACGCCGCTCGTCTTCAAAGCCTTTCGTATAGGTATAAACCGTCGTCTTGCCGTAGGGAAAATCGTTGCCGGTTACAGTGCCTGTAACGGCAGGCGTGGTTACTGATTTCAAATCGCCCACCGAGCCGCCGGAATCACCGTCACCGTAGTATTCGTATTTGACCTGCCTGCCTGTATGATCCGTAACAGATTCGACAAGCCCATCGACGTTATAGGCGATAGTAATATCCCGGCTGTGGGTAAGATCGTCCCGGCTTGTATGGATAGTCACCAGCCTAGCAGGATAGTCGTATTCGAAACTCACTGTGTTGCCATTGCGGTCAACGATTGCATTAATTTTACCCGGTGCAATCGATGCATCGAATGAGTTGAAATTCCATTTGCCCTTATCGCGAAAGACCATCGTAAAAGAGCCATCAGGATTTTGTTGTATTTCCCGGAAAATACCCCTCGCCGCCCACGTGCCGTTGGGCTGAGCATAATAGATATCCAGGCGCCCAGTAGGACCATGCAGGATAATATTGCCGCTGCACGCTTTGATATATATATCGTAAGAATGACTCCAATTATTACCGATCGAGGTATTTATCCCCGTTCGCGAACGATACGTGCGTGCCCAAACGAAATCTTTACCTATACCGGGAATCCGCATATCCACTTCCGATTTATAAAACTCACCTGAAAATAAAGAAATTTCCTGGTCGTTTATATATATGGAGTTCGTCAAGGCAGTAGTGGGCGGCTCATACAAAGTCAGCGCCACATGAGTGCAGCAGGGATCACAGGGGTCTGTGCATGAGCCATACGCACCTGCCAAGCCATCGAAGTCCCTGAAATCGACGAAACCATCGCCGCATTCGGGATATGTGTCTGCCCCTGCGCACTGGTTGGGCAGACCGCAACCCTGCTCTAACCAGACCAAACAAAATATGTCAAGATCAATCAAATTGATATAACCATCACGGTTTAAATCCCCCTTCAATAGGCTTAACCTTCCATTTTGGTCGTATTCGGCGCTATATACCAGCGCACACACAACCATAACAAAACACATAACTGCTACTGAGAATCGGCGAACCTTCATGACCTGCCTCCTTCCTGTAAGTTGTTTCACTGTTAAGTAAGACCGGACTGTATACTCTTTTCCTATCCGAGAGAATTAACGAATTATGCTCCTCTCTCCCTCATGCTGTATCTCTGTGCCCTTGTAGCGAAAATATCTTGAGGTCCGTTCAAAGCTACTTATTTTCGCTTCGGCCTAATTGTGGAAAAAGTGTACACGACAGCAGGGACTATGTCAAGAAAAAATTTGGAAATTTTAAATTAAAGGCGGGATGTAAGAATCAATGATTCTGTTTTGGCTGTATTTTAAATTCCCCGAAAGGGACAGCAGAAAACCACTACTCCCATGCCGGCGTAATGCCTGAGCCAGAGAGGAATACAGTTACAATCACAAGCTTGTAATATTAATCAGACTACCTTATCCAGTTTTCTGCAAACCTTGCAAAGTCTTCGAGATTGACAATTCCGTCATTGTTAAAGTCGACCTGAATGGAACCTTCCCGGCCGGACGAAAGCCATCTATCAGCGATTCTGGCCAAGACCTTAAAGTCATGCGGTATGCTGACGGTAGCGCTTCTGACGGTTACGTTACCACAATCATCGACAGCCTGATAGGTGATGGTGTAAATTCTGCCGTCATAGGAACCGCTTCGCTCAGATCTTACAAAGATTTCGCCGTCCTGGCCTATCTCAATATCTTCTGTAGTATGGCCATCGCCTACGGCGTTGTCATCCTCGTTCACCACAATGTCGACAATAGAGACCTGCGGTTGGGCGTCACATTCGTCGCTTACGGTCCAGATCGGTGTAATCTCGACCATTTTATGGCTCGGCGGCCACATCAAGGTTGGTGTAACAGAGAATTCGAATTGAGGTGGAGTAGTATCCAGCACTGTAATCGTCTGTACAGAGGTTGTGCTGTTGCCGGCTTCGTCCACCGCTGTCCAGGTCCGCGTCATAATCCCCGTATTACCGCATCCTGACTGCCACTGGTCGGTATGGGTAATTGTAACGCTACTGCACAAATCAGTGGCCGTGGCCGAGCCATTCGCCTCAACGCTAATGTCAGCCGGACATTCAAGTATAACATCCGGTGGGCAGTTGACGGCCGGCGGGGTCGTGTCTACAACGGTTATCAGAACTTCGTTAGGCTCGGAGTCCACTACCGGGTCACTTACAACCAGTGTAATTGTGTATTCGCCGGCGCATCCACCATCCAACGTAATGGTCGGCGCAGGTCCATGTGCGGGACTTTCGAGGAAAGGTCCCGTCCACGTGTAGGTCAGCGGAGTCCCGTCGGCATCACTTGAAGCGGTACCGTCTAACGTTACCTGTGTCCCCTGGGGAGTATTGCATGCACCTTCGACAGTCTGGTTAGCCCCGGCATCTGCGACCGGAGGAATGTTGACCGTTGTGAACGACCAGTCATTTCCGTCGACGGCATTGCAGCAGTTTTTCACTACCACCTTCCAGTAGTATCTCATCCCTCGCATGAGTGTCTGGCCGGGTTCAGGCGTCGGGTCACAGATCGGGTCTGTCAAGCCACTTTCAATTAACTCCAGTTCGTTCGGATCCGTACCTAAGTAAACATCCCAGGTCGTGGGGCAAGGCGGCTGGCGTTTGAACAAAACAGCCAAATTCGGCTCCAGCGCGGCATCGTTGCATATATATTTCAAACCTGTTTCACTGTCCCTCTGTATGCCGACAGTTGCCAAAGCACCGGCCTCTGAACTGGGATCCTTATAAAGAAGTAGTATTTCGTTGCTTCCTTCGAAAAGCTGCGCCTGACAAGTCACCCTGTCATCATCAGATCCAAAGTGCCTGACTTTCTCCCACTGCACTACCAGAATACGATTGGGGGCCTCACCAACAACTGTATAATACACGTTGTCGGCACCGATGGGATTTGGATTCAGATCATCCCAGTAAACCGCTATGAATCGCTGAACAAAGTAACTCGTATTGCATGGAATGCAGCAGTTGTTAAAACCAAGGTACTCTTCCTCGAAGTAAACCGTTCCATTTGAGCCAACTGCAACACGATTATAGAAGTTGTCGTAGAAATTGAAGCTAAACGGCAGCTCAATTGGGTAGAAGGCACTGTCATCATCGAGACCGATACGAATCCCGTTTATAGTCTCTTCGGGTTCGGGTTCCTGCTCGGTCCCACCAGGCGGCGGGGGTGGCGGCGGTGGTGGTGGCGGCGGCGGTGTAGCACCAATCTCAATCCAATCGAAAGACGGACCATTCGGATCATAGCTGTCCAAGAAGATGTAATCGCCTTCATCAGGGCCACCACTATGCGGCACACCTGCACTACCAGCCATTTCCATTGCTTCCGGGGCCTGCGAACCTTTCAAGCCGAATTCATCACCCTGAATGAGACCATTGAACATGTACCCGTATTCAGGTACAACTGAACGTATCCATGGCTGAACGGCGTCCCCTGGGGCGTTTGTTTCCGGTTCCTGGCTTTCCTCTTCGTCTGTACTTCCACATTCATTTGCCGTTTCCGGCCCCGGCAGGCCTCCGCCTCCGGGCATTAGGCTGTAAGTGACATTATCGAGGGCAAAACGTGTGAACTCCAACTGGGGAAGAGAAAAAGTAATTTCAACACGCGCTATCGGCTTTGTGCTTGTTCCTACATTTAGCCCCTCAATCCATCCAAATCCCATATCAGTGGCATCGGCCGAATAAGCGTAGATCACTCTCATTAAGCTGTCATAGAAAACCATTGTGCTTGCATCAGGCTGAGAGACCATATCGCTCAAAACGAAACCATATGAGACTCCGAAAACCGGAACAGCAAAATCCATGGTCAAAATCCCCATGGCATCTCCCTCGATGTTGGGCGTTTGGATGTATTGTGTGTTCCCCGGCCCGCCGTTAATTGTAGCATCAAAAGAAGAGAATCCAAATGTAACATCTCCGATGATCATACCGTCGACTATGGTTCCGTAAGGTAGTTCGTCGAAAGTAATCGTACAGGGTTCGAGGCCCGGTCCCCAGAAGTTCCATATCAGATCAGTATCCACTGCGACATCGGCAGCCCCGTTGCATGGATCGGGATAGTCCGGCTTTATGAGGGGTTTGCAAAACAGCTCGAAGTCATCGTCACTTTCATCAGAGTATGTTCCGTCCGTAATCAGGATACGGTAATCCGAATCGGATGGCAAGCTTACCGGAATATCCCAGGTGAACTTACCGCTGCCGGGAACGTCTTCGGCCAACAACGCGTAAGAGATGCCTGCTTTGTACAGGTAAATATCCAAGAGAGAATCCGTGGCGATTGAATACCATTCAATATCGTGCTTTGACGACAGTTCCCAAGACTCTCCGCCGTTAGGTGCGACCACCGTAATTCCGGGTGTGGCGGTTAAGGCATTATACGCATTTATTCGTCGTCCCGTGACACTTTTGCCGTCCAGCGCCGATATTGGATCCCCCGTCCACAAGATTCTCGACTTCAATTCCTCCAGTGACATTTCAGTTTGGACAGAGCCGGTAATATTCGCCATTACCAGCGCAGCCACACCCGTCACGTGTGGGGCCGCCATAGACGTGCCCTGACGATAAACGTAATCCCCGAGATTGTCTTCGATACATTGAATACGGATATTGTCAATTTCGGCCCCGAAGAACTCGTTTTCAACATTGTCGCTGGTCCAACGGAACCTGACTTTCATCTGCTCGCTGCGATACGACTCCGGGATATCAATCAGCGTCCAGAAGTATCTGTCCTCCTGGTAACAGCAGTTACTGTCTCTGTAGAATATCTGATGCCACTCGATACCATCCCACACGTCGACGCTGAATTCATCCCCGTCACCAATGCCGTATCGGTAATTGAACTCAAGCGTAAGTCCACGCAGTTCGCGGGTGTCTAAAGGAGGCGTCACAATCGCACCGTCACTTCCGCCCAAGTAAGGTAATGAGTTGTACCAATCCCCGCGTGCAGCGATATTATCTGTAGCCTCTATCTGTGAAAGCACCGTACCCCATCGGTTTTCGGGTCCTTCCTGAACCATTTTTGTGCCCCCAAAACCGGGAGTGGCGGCCGCCTGAAAATCCTCAAGAAACAGTGTTTTAAACATGGGGAAGGTGCTGAGAATACCCACTCCCGGAGCACCAACGTCCACCGTCTCAGCACCGAAGTTTGAAAAACTTGCCAGCGAATCATGGTCGCTGGTTGCCGCGACTGCAATCACATTAGAAACATCGTAACCGGAGGGGTAATGTGGTCGAGAGTCATTATCTAATCCGGAATTACCCGCCGAAGCTACGAACAGCACACCGTGGTCTCGTGCGTCTGCAATCGCGGTTTCCAGAGACTGTGAGTATCCCCCGCCTCCCCAGCTATTGCTCAAAATCCTGGCGCCGTTTGCTACCCCGTATCTTATCGCCTCTATTGCACTCGACGTACTGCCCGAACCTTGTGCACTAATAAATCTCAGTGCCATCAACTTACATCGCCAGTTAATCCCCGCTACACCAATACTATTATCACCCACAGCAGCAATAGTGCCTGAGACGTGTGTCCCGTGTCCGGCCGCATCGCTTGGGTCACCATCGAACTGGTAGAAATCGTAGCCGTGTACATCATCTACATATCCGTTACCATCGTCGTCGATACCATTGTCGGGTATTTCTCCGTGATTGACCCACATATTGTCGGCCAAATCCGGGTGCAAATAGTCAATTCCCGAATCGATAACACCAACAATTACATCTGAGTCTTCCGGTACACCCGTAGCGATATCCCATGCCTCCGGCGCATCAATATCTGCATCAATTTTCCCTCCCGTCTGACCTGTGTTGTTCATGCCCCACAATTCAAGATAGCGGACGTCATTTGGAGACCGAGCTATACGCAGCCGATAATTGGGTTCAACAGTTAGGATGCGTCTGTCTCTGGCACCCCAGTTTCCTGCGATTGCATTCTCTACGGTTTGTCCGGCCGAAAGTTTAACACGAAGTACCTCTTTTCCACGCGATAGAACGATACGCTTTTCGATTTTCCCCTCCACTGCGTTTTCAACACCGGCCGAGTCCTCGGCCGCCTCCACCACACCATTTCTATTCGTATCCACCGAAAGCAACACAAGCACCTCACCGGGAATATATTTGTCCTGCTGCTCGATGATCCTGAGGTCCTCGGAGACAGGTTGAGAAGCCTCTACGGGCCCAATTAAGGGCGGCCATGTGACTATTGCCAGCATACATGCTACTGTCGCCCCCATTTTTATGGCCCGTATAGCGAACAAAAGGATCTTATGTTGTCGTTCCCTGAATACATTCATCGTTTTCTCCTATGTTTCTCTGGGGCAGCCGTTTGTACCGCCGGTCTCTATTGTTTCTTTCGTTTTGTTGGTATTTACCGTGTCCTTACCGCGCAGGAATTTCGCTTTAAGACATGTATACACTCAGGATGGAATTGAATATTTTCTCCTGTTTTCAGTACCTTGTCCCTTCCCGTGAAACTCTTATGCCGTTCTTTATTAAACAACAACTGGCTTTTTTCATGGAAAAAACCCAGGCAGGAGGCGAAAAAAACCTTTTCCCACCTTCCTTCTCTGTACCAATGTATCTTACAAAGAAACAAAAGTCAAGTAAATTACGGTCGTTTTCGTCGTTACGGCCGTGATTTTGCTAAAAACTTATAAAAACAAGCGGCCCAAATAGCAAACATTACCCCCCTCCCCACTCAAAAGTCACCCTCTATCCACAATTAGACGCCGCAAAATTCATAATCCCAGACGCGATGTGATGTGTTATCTCTGTCGGCAAACTCGCATAGTTTTCTGTCAGATATCGCCACATTCAAGACCGGCCTTAGGGTTCACATGATTCCATCCAGTAGTCGCCAAGAACAGCCAAATCCAGGAAGTTGACTATGCCGTCCCCGGGTACTGGAGCAATATCAGCAGATGGAGTGCCGGGAATTTGCAGCCATTGTGAAACCAAAATAACCAAATCACCGAAGCTTACGTCTCCCAGCCCATCCAGGTCTGCGCCGCCGCATTTTTCCGGTACGGCACCCACCCACTCAATAGACAATGGCAATGCCAGATCAGCGGCATCTGACAACCGTCTCGCCTGGACCGTACTACTGCTGCCGTAGGGAACAGCGGCGAGATAGGGATGATAGAACTGAGGGATATTAGCTAGGGCTGCCGGCAGGTAGCTCATATACTGCGGCATTGTAAAACCCGCCACCCAGACAGTACCTGTATTGGGATCCTCAGTAATATCGGTTATGTGGCCCATTTCATTGATGTCGACGGATTGCACAAGCGTAAGGTCGACTGTGGATAAAGCATACAATGAAGTAGACTTGGCTGTCGGTTCAACCATTGAGGATGCTATATAGAGCAGTGAATTATCATAAGCGGAACAGCAAAGGCCAGCCGGTCCAAATATACCAAGATTTTGAAGCTCACATTTGTTAACGTCTCCGTCGGTCTTATAAACCCATAAGATGTCACTGTTATTTTTATACCTTCTATTGATGACATAGACATTGCCGTAATCATCCACTTCGATTTCACACAAGTTATTACAGTCTTCCTGGCTGCTATTGGGCAGAGGAGCAACATCATAGATTCCGACAACATTGTAAGGCGGTATTTGACCTGTTACCAACATAAGCTTGGCTGAAGCTATATACGGATCACAAACGTCAGGGACAACTACTACTGGTGTAACATACACATTTCCCTGGGAGTCAAAGGCGGCATCAAATATAGGCCGCCCCCAAGTGTCTTCTCCGTGGTCCTGAAAACCGATATAAACAGCAGCAGGTTGACCGTATCGCGGTTCGCTGCCAACCGAATATCCATGTCCTCGCGGGATGACGGAACTAAGGTCGGACAGTCGCACCAAACCTTCTTCTATGTTTATCCGATAGAGCAGATCGTTATGATCCCGCACGAGTTTGCCATTCATTCGATCATTGCCCATGGCGCAAGGATCGCCAACGAGATTGTAGTTTTCATCAAGAACATAAAGTCGGTCGCTCAGAAAATCCTCATGGACAGCGTCAAACCTTTTACCGCCAATAAGAAGTGAACCTGTAAAGCCGGTAGCTTCAATAACCTTAGTTCCGACAGTTGATGGTGATTCAAACAAAATTGAGGCACCCTCTGGTACTGGAGGTTGAGGTGTAGGGATGTTGCCATCACAGGGTATAAGGCAAATGTCGAAACACAGATCGTTAACCTCTCCTGCTGAAACTAGCCAGTTAACCCAATCCCATCCCATTAAGTCGGTTGTATCCAAAAAGCCATCTTGGCTAATGCTGAATTCAAGACAATTTAGCTCCCACCCATCTTGGTTCGTATTGGAACTTAATTCTCCACTTTCACTAAGCACTGTCAGGTAATCCCTTGCCGTTACACCCCAATCTCCCGTCACATCGCCGCAGTATATATCAGTACAGGAAACATAAGGATCCCAATTGTTTATCAGGATACATGCCCCGTCGGGTCCCAACAATTCCAGTTCCATCCTAAGTCCTCGAATGAAATTCAGGTTGCCAGCCGAGACAATCTTTTCAAAAATCCCGAAATGGCAGGAACCTACTGAGCCGTACTGGCCCGCCGGAGGTGGGTACAGGCGGGCTACTTCAATGTAGTGATCCAAACGACACGGGTCATTATGATCAAGAAGCTCAGGTACATCTGTCAAATAGATCACCAGTTCAACATTGGGATCAGAACTACCGAACAAATACTCGAACAGAATCAGAATCTCATCTTCGCTGGCTTTGGCAAAAAGACCTTTGGCCCGGGCATTAATGACCTGACCATAATTGGCCGAGCAGGGATCAAGCTCTTTAAGATTACACATTCGCATCACACCATTCGGATCGAACTCATTGCCAACAACACGTTCAATATGAATCCTGCTGTAGTCCGATGGGTCAGAATTAGGTTTCTCAAAGTTATTGTGAAGAACACGTGTCAAAAATTCTATCTCGTTATCAAAAGCTATGTTACTAAGGGAAAAACTCAAAAGCGGTTCGTTTCTGACCGAGTTTGAATCACCGACCAGATTTTGGTAGTAGAACTGGTTGAACGCTGTATTGAGTAATGAGTTAGGCCCCAGAATAAGGTTTTTAACATACATCACTTCGTAAAGCCCACCATTGCCGAAGTCAAAACGGTTAGTCAGGTTCACCTTCGCTCCAGGTGAAAGTTCTAATTGTTCAATCATCCAGCTATTGGTATCGAAGACGGGGATATCATTAACCTCGCAGAAAAATTCATTATTTGGATCACAATAGCTGTTGCTTACCAGGCCGTCCCTGCCACGAAGTTCCAAGAGCCCCCCACGTGTCTTACCGACACCCTCTGTAATCGTGACCAAAATTCGGTTGTTCGCAATTATGCCCGCAAACAGAGATGGATCCAAGTCCATGTAGCGATCGCCGTCAGCATGAATAACATTGCCAGTAATATGTACAGTATCCTCAATAAAGAATTGGCCATACGGTGCTCCCGCTTCCGCCTTAATTACGCTGTTTGAGATATCCACATCCCCTTCGAAACTGGCCCGGCTGACCTCTATATTCGCATTGCTAAGATGAACAGAGTCTCTAATAATTAACATGCCATCACATCGGATTTGACCATTACGATTGGGATCGCTTTCATGGGCGAGGTTGACCTCTGAACTACCCTCAATAATCAGTTCAGAACCAACAGAGACGTGTATAACACCCGTACCAGACAAGTCACACTGGATCCAGGCACCATCTATGTATAGAACAGAACAGGGGTCTATCTGCAAAGTTCCATCTCCTGTAAAAACCAGTTCAATTCCAAGCCAGTTGCTATCCACGATTTGAACAGTTCCATCGACTTGAACACTACCGTATCCCATCCATACGCCATCGGGATTGTTTCCGTTGACGAGTGTGAGACCAGCCATTGTTATATCACTGCTCTCACAGCACATCCCTCCTCCGTACCGGCCCAGGTAACCGTTTGCTGAATTCCCGCTGAAGGTGCAGTTAGTTATTATTGCGCTGGATTGGTAGTTATACATCCCGCCGCCCCACGCCTCTGCAAAATTTTCACTAAAGCTGCAGTTTGTTACTGTTGGGCTACCCCCATAGATATACATCCCCCCGCAAAAAGCTGCAGAATTCCGACTAAAGACGCAGTTTTTCACCGTCGGGCTGCCGTAGTAGTTGTACATCCCGCCGCCGACTCTATCTTGAGTTTGTCCATTGGCATTACCGGCCGTAATCGTAAAACCGTCGAGAATGGCATTTGGCTCTGCACCGCTGCCGGTCACCACATGGTAGCTGTTGTCGTCTTTGTTAGCATCTGACACATCGTTGCCGTTTAGATCACCGCTGAGTATCGTTTTATGAACATTTGGATCACGATCTACCCATTCTCCTCCCCCGGATGGAAATCCTCCGTAGAGAGCCACGCCGTTAACAAGCTTGAACGTTGCAGTACGATCCCCAAGAGGATCGTCAGGCATGTATGTTCCTTCAGCCACCCAAACCTCTTCGACATCTGGTGTGTACATCGCAATGTTAAGAGCTGCCTGCAGGTCACCAAACGCATCTGTCCAATTGCTCCCATCGTTCATTCCGGATGCTTGAATGTCCACAAAAAGAACGGAAGGCGCAGGCTCGTTGTCAAGCTCAATAGCTGTCAGATACCTGCTCACAACTCCCGGTACAGTCACCGAAATGACGGCTGTTCCAAATAAATAATCTGAATCCTCTGCCGCGGCAAGTGTTACTGTCTGCGGTTGCCAGTAATCGGACGAGTTAAAGCTCAACAAAACACCGGAAAAAACTGTGATATCGGAGTCTCCCGACTCGCGGGCAATCACAACCTCAACCGGCCCCTGGGGATCCATTCCAAGGTTAACGTCGAACACGGCTGTTTGCCCCTCTGCTATTGTTACCGATTCCGTACTCAGAATAATTAAAGTGTTTCCCCGGACACCTTCGTATGCACCCATATCCACAATAGGCGGTGTGCCGTTACCGGTGTTCGGAACGTTCGGATCCTCAACAAAACGTGGTTCTCCGTCGAAGTCGATAAGAGGCAGCCCCTGCACCCCAGAAGTATAGGCATCCACATCAGCTTCGTTGTTTCCTGCATCGATGCACAATGAGCCAAACAGCAACCGTAAGTTGTCATCATCAGTACCAATCTCATTATCAAGCCCATCCGCATCCATGAAAAGGGGATCGTCGCTTATCACGCTATTACTATCCCACTCTAAAGTGCACTCACCTTCGAGGTAAATCCCCGCTTCTCCATCCTGAACCGCGCTGTATGAAATTGTAATGTTTGAAGGATCGGCATCGGGATTCTGCTTGAGCGCAACTTGCGCACCCATCGGAGCTTTATTTCCCCATAGGATACAGTTTGTCAGCGTCAAGATGCTCCCATACTCTATATCAATCGCCCCCCCATAATCCAGTGCCTCATTTTGGCTGAAGGAACAGTTAGTCAACGTGGGGCTTGCATTGACATAATTATGTATTCCGCCACCGTTGAACTGAGCATAGTTTCCACTAAACGTGCAATTAACCATCGTTGGATGGCTGACCATATCCTGACCATTGTTGGACATGGCCCCGCCAAAGGAAGCAGAGTTTCCAATAAAAGCGTTTTCCATCATCACCGGACTGCTGTTAAGATTCACTATACCGCCACCGGCGATGTTAGCCAGGTTTTTAATAAAAATACAGCCTGTAAATGTGGGCAGGCTCAAGACATTGACTACACCGCCGCCGTTATTGGACATATTTTGGCTGAACTTGCAATTGATAATAGTAGGACTACAGCCATAGTTTTCCATTCCCCCACCTCCGGTAATCTCGATCAACGAGATGACTGCATTTCCATTGAAATTACAGTCGGTCACCACCGGATTGCTGTAATAGAAGTTGCACATCCCTCCGCCACCGGTCCAGGCGTCAGTTGTGACGACCGTGTTTTCCCTGAATATGCAATTGGTTACTGTCGGACTGCTGTAAAAGTAGTTATACATCCCGCCCCCATCATAGACTGCCGAATTACCAATAAACGTACAGTTGTTTACCGTTGGGCTGCCATATTCAGTATACATACCGCCGCCGTTACTATTCGAAGACGTGCCGTTAGCATTACCTCCTATAATCGTAAAACCGTCGATGATAGCGCTGCTGTTCAGAAACGGGATATACGGATTATAGATAACATGGTAGCTGTTATCCCCGTTCATGTAAGGTGTTCCTATATCACCGCTTAGAATAGTAACGTTCGCTTTCCAGTCCCGCTCTGCTAAGCTGCTCTCACCACCTGCAAATCCACCGTAAATTCCCACGCCGTTAATAAGCCGAAACGCCTCGGTGCGCTGCCCCAACATAACGTTACCGCCCTCATCCTGATCCGGTTTATAAGTACCCTCAGCCACCCAGATTTGGTCACCACTGCCAGGCGGCTTATTCAGAGCATCCTGAAGATATTTGTAAGCTGTGGGCCAAGCCTGTCCGTTACCGCCGACAGAGGCATCGGCATCAACATAGATGACCTCTCCTGCTGTAACGCCGCAGACTACTACCACCAGGAATAATGATATGACCGGGGAAGTATTTAGATTTGCTGATCTACACATGTTTTGGCCTCATAAAACAATCCTATTTACTGTATCTTGCACAAAACAAGGCCTCCTACACCTTACGGTAATTCTTGAGGTGTACTAAAGAGACGCATTTAGATTATCCTCCTGCCGGAGGGCTGAAAATATGTCCATATGTGTAGTATACGGGCCGGTATGCTCGTTTTCAAGAAAAAATGCCCGATAACTGTTCAACTTCAGGACCAAAGACATATAAGCCGGGTATGAATAAAAAACTATTTTCACAAACGCATTGACGTATTCTTTTAAATTTCACTTGACAAAGTGCCGGTATTACACTATTTAGGCATTTTTTAGAAATTGTTTGTGGAAAAAATAGTAATTTTGAAGTTTTTTTAAGTATTGAGCAATGTTACCCAAAAGGAAAACCAGTAAGTGCAAAACACGTACTCGTCGCAGTCATCATCGGCTAAATGCCGTTAATTATGCGCTATGCCCGCAGTGTGGACAAGCAAGGCTGCCCCACGCAGCATGCACGAATTGTGGTTATCTAAACCCAAAGATAACTTTGAAGCTCGGCAAGGAAGAAAGTAGCTAAGCATGCGAATTGCTATTGACGCAATGGGAGGCGACAATGCACCCGGTGAAATTA
>Ga0209536_100003682_pt1 | contig 24509 bp, 23 predicted proteins | sample DeeMarSeWOR28_12_FD_187461 | JGI IMG/M metagenome (GOLD analysis project Ga0209536, IMG submission 187461) | Marine sediment microbial communities from White Oak River estuary, North Carolina - WOR-2-8_12 (SPAdes) (version 2) | ecosystem: Environmental > Aquatic > Marine > Intertidal zone >...
AATACGGCGCGGCTGTTATCGCTTTAACCCTGGATGAGCACGGGATCCCAAAATCCTCCTCTGATCGCCTGCGCATCGCGCAAAATATCGTGCGGGCGGCCCACGATGCCGGGATTAAAAATGAAGATATCTTTGTCGATAATCTGGTAATGACCGCCGGGGTGGGGATCGGCGAGAGCCTGGAAGCGCTTAAGGCCATTCCTATCATCAAAGAAAATTTGGGGGTTAAGACGATCTTGGGGATCAGCAATGTTTCCCACGGCATGCCTAATCGATCAAGGCTCAACGCGCTTTATTTTCGCCTGGCAGTTTCTTACGGCCTGGACGCCGCGATTGTGGATCCGACCGACCCGGAGATGAAAAAGGTGCTGAAGGCAGGGCCGGAGAGCCGCGAAGCGCTGATGCAGAGATTTAAAGAGCTGGTGGCGGAGGCCAAACGTTCGGGTAAGCCCGCGGAGAAGAAAAAAGAAGCCGAGGTTGCCGAGATAAAATTTAAAGTTTACGGGGATGTTGCAGACGCGGTGATCGACGGTAATCTGGATGCGGTAAAGGTTCTGGTCGAGCAGGCCCTGGCGAAGAAGAAGGATCCGCAGAAGATCATCGATCAGGGATTGGTCCCGGGGATGGAAACGGTCGGCAAGAAATTTTCCCGCAAGGTGTATTTTCTCCCTCAGGTGATCGAATCCGCCGAGGCGATGAAAAAAGGTTTTGAGCTTTGTAAAACGAAGATCCCCAAAGGCAAAGCTAAATCGGCCGGGAAAGTTCTTCTGGCCACGGTAAAAGGTGATATCCACGATATTGGCAAGAATATCGTTAAGATGCTTTTGGAAAATCACGGGTTCAAAATAATCGACCTTGGCAAGGATGTTCCTCCGAATGCGATCATAAAGGCGGCCCGAAAAGAAAATCCGAACGTGATCGCCCTTTCCGCACTTTTGACCACGACCATGGTTGAGATGGGCGTGGTCAGGGACGAATTGAAGAAATCCAAGCTTAATATTCCTCTCCTGGTGGGTGGGGCCGTGGTCACTAAGGGATATGCCGACCGCATCGGAGCAAATTATAGTATGGATGCGGTGGGAGCGGTGGCCCTCGCTAAAAAGATAATGAAATCCGCCTCAAAATAAGGTATAATTGCAGCTTCATGTATCGACCGGAAATTAAAGTATTAGATTGCACCATCCGCGACGGCGGGCTTATAAATAAGCACAAATTCGATATGGATTTGGTGCGCTCGGTTTATCAGGCGGTAAATGCTTCCGGAGTAGATTACTGCGAGCTGGGCTATCGCCTCTCCAAAAAGATCTTTTCCCCGGATGAATTCGGCAAATGGAAATTCTGCGACGAGGACGATATAAAAAAAGCGATCCACGGAATAGATAAGAAGACCAAACTCTCGACCATGGTCGATGTCGGCCGCGTCCATCCCGAAGAGGTCCCGGACAAGAGAAAAAGTGTTGTCGACATGATGAGGGTCGCAACTTATGTGAAAGACGCGGATAAGGCGGTTGAATTGGCAAAACGCTTCCATGATAAGGGCTATGAAACTACGATTAACGTTATGGCTATCTCGACAGCTCTCTTGCCCGACTTGCAGGAAGCGCTGGATGCGATTAAAGAGGCGCCGGTAAAGGCGGTCTATATCGTGGACAGCTTTGGGGCTCTCTATTCGGAACAGGTCCATTTTCTGGTCAAGCAGTACGCGGAATATCTAAAACCTAAAGGGATCGAGGTCGGCGCTCATTTTCATAACCACCAGCAGTTGGGGTTTGCCAATACCATCGAATCGATCCGCAAAGGGGCCAATTACCTGGATGCGACGATTTACGGGATCGGCCGCGCGGCCGGGAACTGCCCGCTGGAGCTGCTGCTGGCTTTTCTGAAGAACCCTAAATTCAACCTTGAGCCGATCATCGAAGCGATCGAAAACAAATTCTTGCCGCTGCGCCAGAAGATTGAATGGGGCTATATCATTCCCTACATGATCACCGGAATCCTCAACCAGCATCCCCGCGAGGCCATGGCGCTGCGCGCGAGTCCCGACAAAGACAAATTCACGGCATTCTATCGCCGGCTGGTTGATGATATTGAAATAACATAGTCATATCCGCGGAGGTGAAAGCGTTGAAACGCTTCGTTATTTTTCTTCTGCTCTCCGGTCTCTTTGCCGGGATTTGTTCCGCGCAGGAAAAACTTTCCCTGGATCAAAGCATCCAGATCGCCTTTGAACAAAGCCCCCGCGTGCTCAAAGCCCGCGCTGAGATCAAAGCGGCCGAAGGGGCGGCAGGGCAGGCCCGCGCCGGCTATCTTCCCCAAATCTCTTTAGCCGGCAGTTTTGGCAAGTACTATGCCAAGCCCATGACGGTTGAAATGAATTTTGGGGGCTCTCCCCAAATTTTTACCTATGGAACCAGTGAAGAAGCGGATACGACCAGCTATTCTCTCTCGCTCAGTCAGAGCCTTTTTACCGGCGGAAAATTATCGAATAGTTTGGGTATGGCGATGAAGGGGATCGATATCGCGAAGGCCGAGTACCGCCGGGTGGCGGAAGAAGTCAAATTCAACGTCATTAACGGATATTATGAGGTTTTGAGGGCCCGGAAACTGACAGACCTGAGCGCGCAATCGGTAAAAATGGCCAAGAGCCACCTCGAGCGTATCCAGGCGCTTATAAGCGTCGGGATGTCCACGCGGGCCGACCGCCTGCGCGGTGAGGTGCAGCTGGCAAACGCCGAGGTTGGTTTGACCAAAGCCAGACAGGGGTTGGAAATTGCCAAAAATTATTTTAATAACGTCTTAGGGAGAGATCTGGGCGAACCCGTGGATCTGGCCGAAGTCGAATACGGCCCCGACGGAGTCACAGTTTACGACTATAAGGACCTCCTCGAGATCGCCTATGCGAGCCGGCCGGACTGGGAACAATTTAACCTTACCCGAAAGATATCCGAGGACGAAGTAGGCCTGGCCCGGAGTGAGTTCTGGCCGATGATCGCCCTGGTCGGCAGCTATGACATCGGGTCTACCAGATATCCTTCTTATACCAATGACACCGAAACCTGGATGGCGATGGTCTCGGGCACCTGGAATATTTTTGACGGTACGGCAACTTGGAATAAGATTAAAGAATCACAGGCAAAATTGGAGGCCAATCGCGCCAACGAGAGCGGGGTTAGAAAAGGGATAGCTCTCGAGGTCAAAGATGCCAATTTTGCTCTGCGCAGCGCCAAGGAGAATCTGGCTGGAACCCGGAAGGCGCTTGATCTGGCGGAAGAGAACTTTAAGATTGCGGATCTCCGCTACAATTCTGGGGTAGGCACCAATCTTGACGTGATCGACGCCCAGGTGGCGGTGACGCGGGCCCGGATCGACCATCTGCAGTCGCAACACGATCTGCAGATCGCGCAAGCCCGGATCAATAAAGTGATTGGAAGAAAAATATACTAGGGGGATGTGAGATGTTTAAGAATAAGTGGTTAATTGCGGGAATTGTAATAATATTGGTGATCGCAGCGGTATTTGTTTTCTTGCGCATAAAGGATGGTGGCGTCGAGGTCCAAGTTGCCGAGTCCAAGAAAGCGAATATTCTGAGTATGGTCTCAGCTTCGGGTTTGGTTGAGGCCGATTCGGTAGAACTTGGCAGTGCCAAGATGGCCGGCCGGGTGGAATGGGTTGGCGTTGACGAAGGGGAGCGGGTGCGGAAAGGCGATGTCTTGGTTAAGCTGGATGGTTATGAGCAGGCGCGGAAAGAATATTTTAGGCTTAAAAAACTTCATTCCGAAGGTTATGTCAGCGACCTGGAGCTGGAGCGCGCAAAGGTTGCGATGCAGAATGGAAGGATCGAGGCCCCATTCTCCGGGATCGTGGCCGAAAAATCGGTCGAGCCGGGAGAGGCGGTTTCTCCGGGGATGCCGGTGATGACCGTGGTGGATATCGATAACCCCTGGGTCGAGATCCAGATCGATGAGGTGGATATCGCGATTGTTAAAGTCGGCCAGAAAGTCCGCTTTACGACCGACGCTTATCCGGATAAGGAATTCTTCGGCAAGATCACCTGGATCAACAAGAAGGCCGAGCTGAAGAAAGTCGGCGGCCGGGTGCGGATGGATGAAGAAGATCTGATCTTCCGCGGGAAGGTTAAGTTTCTCGACGGGAAAAAGATTCTCCGGGCGGGGATGTCGGTCTACGCGGAGATCATTACCGGAGAAAAGAAAGGGGTTTTGTCCGTACCGCGCGAAGCGATCAGCCTGCGTAGCGGGAAAAGGATCGTTTATGCCGTCAAGAACGAGCGGGCATGGATAAAAGAGGTCGAATTGGGGATCAAGGATGCGGAGAAAGTGGAAATCCTGAAAGGGATTTCTCTGGGCGAAAAGGTAGCGATATCCAATCTGGACAAGTTGAGGGACAAAGAAAAGGTTAAGGTTGTTAATAAATAATTATGAGCCGCGTTGTAAAAGTTGAAGAGCTCAAAAAAACTTATATTCTGGGGAAAGTGAATGTCCCGGCCCTGCAGGGGATTTCCTTTGAGGTCAATAAGGAAGAGTTCGTGTCTATTACGGGGCCCTCTGGATGCGGGAAGTCAACACTCATGCATTTGATCGGCTGTCTTGACCATCCATCTTCCGGGTCGGTATACCTTGACGCGACCAATGTTTCACAACTGGATGACAATCAGCTGGCGGAGATAAGGAACAAGAAGATCGGTTTTGTATTCCAGACCTTCAATCTGCTTCCGCGCATGAGCGCGATCGAAAACGTGGAGCTCCCCCTGATCTACGGGAATCTTTCGCCGGCGAAAATGACCGAAATGGGCATGCAGATGCTCGATAAGGTCGGGCTTAAACACCGCGCCGGCCACCGCCCGCCTGAACTATCCGGCGGCGAGCGGCAGCGGGTAGCAATTGCCCGCGCCCTGGTCATAGATCCTTCCATTATTCTGGCGGACGAGCCTACCGGCAATCTGGATTCAAAATCGAGCGAAGAGATAATGGCAATCTTTCAGCAGCTCAACCGGGAAGGGGTGACCATCATCATGGTCACCCATGAGCATGATATCGCCTGCTGCACCAAAAGAAACATCCACTTAAAGGACGGGAAAGTCCTTTCGGACGAGCCGGTCAAGCAAAACATAATCGGAGGATAGCGGTGAGAATATCCCAGACCCTGCCTCTGGCGCTTTCTGCACTAAGATCCAATCCCATGCGCAGCATCTTGACGATGCTCGGCGTTATTATCGGGGTTTTTCTTGTGATCACCACGGTGAGCATGGGCGAGGGCGCTAAGAATTTTGTTTATGACCAGATCACCTCATTTGGCATCGGTGCGGATTCTCTGGGAATTTACGGCGCGCCGGAGAGTGATATGCAGGGGATGGGCATGATGGCGGCGATGACAAAATCATCGGTCACGGCGCGGGATATCGATGCCGTTCGGGAAAGGGTTCCCGGTTTGAAGGCCGTGGTCCCGGCGATCATGGGGGCGGGCGAATTCCAGTACGGCAAAAAGACCTATGACAGCAATATGGTTTACGGGACGACGGAGGATTTTAAATTTTTGATGAAGGATATTGTGGCCGAGGGCAGGTTCATTACGCCGCTGGACGTGGTTTACCGCAAACGCGTGGTGGTCATCGGCCAGAAACTGAAGGACGAGCTTTTCGGGACCTTTCCTTCGGTCGGCGAACAAATAAAGATAAACGGAGTTACGTTCCGGGTTATCGGGCTGGGCAAGGAAATGAGCTCTTTTATGGGCATCGACATGAATGAGATGGCGGCGATCCCTATCTCGACGGCCGAGGACCTTTTTGATACCTCGGAAATAATGGAGACCTGGGCGGTGGTCCGGAATCTTGAAGATGTGGATGAGGCCGAGGGCCAGATCAGAAAGGTTCTTCTCGATCGCCACGGCGAAGAAGATTTCCAGATCCGCAAGGCCACCGATATGCTCAAGAGGATCGACAATGTCATGGGAGTAATAACTTCGGTAGTTTCCGCCATCGCGGCGATATCGCTTCTGGTGGGAAGTGTGGGGATTATGAACATTATGCTGGTTTCAGTGACCGAGCGAATCCCCGAGATCGGCATTCGCAAGTCGGTCGGCGCCCGCAAGCGGGATATTTTTGTTCAATTTTTGCTCGAAGCGGTTTCGATAAGTCTAGCAGGCGGCATCATTGGAATAATGTTCTCCGCACTGGTGTTGTTTATCATCGGTAAATTTATTAATTTGGCCCTGACGCCGTCGATCGGGGCGGTAATCATCGGATTTTCTGTTTCTCTTTTTGTGGGTGTGGTGGCTGGCGTTTATCCGGCGATGCGGGCGGCGAACCTTGACCCGGTGGAGGCGCTGAGAGGATAAAATGACCATTTTAGAAGCGATCGTAATGGCAGTAAAGGATATCCTGCGGGCGAAGATGCGCAGCTTTCTCACCATGCTTGGCGTGATCATCGGGATCTTTGCCGTGATCAGCCTGGTAACGCTGGGAGAGGGGATGAAAGGTTTTATCCATGAGGAGATCCTGGGGTTGGGTAGCGGGCCGACCTATATGGAGATCCATGCGGGGAAAAGCCAGGCTGAGATGGGCACCGCCATGATCTCTAATCCCATTACCTATCAGGATGCCAAGGCGATCGAAGAAAAAGTTTCCGGAGCTCAGTCGGTCGATGCGCGGATTGTGCGGCCCGCGGATTTCAGCTATCTCAAGAAAACCTATTCGGTCCCGATGGTAATGGGGGTTACCCCGGCGATGATGGACCAGATGAACTGGCCGGTCGAAGAAGGAAAATTTATTTCGGAGGTGGACGAGGATATGCGCCGTAAGGTCGTGGTGATCGGGAAAAAAGTAGCCCGGGCCCTATTTGGCGGTTTTTCCCCCCTTGGCGAAAAAGTCAGGATTAATGGCACCAATTTCCTGGTGATCGGGGTTATGCAGGAAAAAGGCAGTTTACTTGGGTTTGATATGGACCGTATGGCGGTCATCCCAGTCACAACCGCGGCGGATATTTTTAAGGTCAATCGGATTATTGAGATCGGAGTGACCGCGAAGTCTGAGGATTTAGTCCCCACGGTAGTGGCGGAGATTCAGGCCGTTTTGCTGGACCGGCATGGCCGCGAGGACTTTCATGTGAGCACTATGGAGGAATCCATGGGCATGCTCGATACGGTAATGGGCGCTTTAACCGGTATCGTCACTGGGATTGCGGCCATATCTTTGATCGTTGGCGGCATAGGGATTATGAACATCATGCTGGTGGCGGTAACCGAGCGCATCCGGGAGATCGGCATCCGCAAAGCGGTCGGAGCCAAGAAAAAAGATATTTTGACTCAATTTATGATCGAAGCAGTAGTTATCAGTTTGTTGGGCGGCGTAGTCGGGATAATTGCCGGGGTAGGAGTCTCCTCCCTGGTAATGTATGTGATCGGGTTGCCGCTGATCATTTCTTATCAATCGATCTTCTTGGCGACGGTTGTGTCGATCGTAGTTGGAATCGTCTCGGGTGTTTATCCGGCCATGCGGGCGGCGGCGCTCGATCCGGTCGTGGCTCTACGGTACGAATAACTTATTGATCTCCTGGCTGAGGGCTTCTTTCACATTCTTGTCAAAATCCACGTAGATGCTTTGTATCTTCCCCGAGCTGTCGATCACGAAGAGGGTCGGAATGATCAATATCTTGTAATCCTTCAGTGTCGTCAGCTTCTTGTCGTGGGCAACCGTAAAGGTAATATCTTGATCTTCGATAAACTTCTTGAGCGCCTTTGATTTTCGATCAAAGGAAACGCCGATTGTTTTAATCCCTTTGCTGCCGTATTTCTCGTGCAGCTCCTGCAAGAAATTGATCTCGGCTTTGCAGGATTTGCTCCAGCTGGCAAAGAAGCTTAAGATCGTAAGTCTGCTGCCCAGAGAATTTTCGAGGGAAATGGTTTTGCCGGACAACGTGGGCAGCTTAAATGAAGATGGCGCGTTTTCGGTTGAGGCAATGACCGGAGCAGCCAGAAGTATTAGGACTAGTGCGGCAATAATTCTTCTTCGCATCGTTTTTAAGTATACTCCCATCCTTTATTTTGTCAAGAATATCGGCTAGTTTGGTACAAACAGGCTCAGGACAATAGGGATCGTGACAATTGCGATGATCGTGCTTAAGGCAATAGTTGATGCTACCAGGCCAGTATCGGCCTCATATTCTTCCGCGATCACGACGGTGGTGATCGCCGCGGGCAGCGAAGATGATAGGATCACGATCTTGGCCAACATGCCCTCAAACTTAAATGCCCAGACCAGTAACAGCCCCATTCCCAAGCCCAGAAAGATCCGCAATACCGACGCAGTGATCGGGATCTTCCATGAATCGATCTTTACGTTCGCTAAACGGCAGCCAAGCAAAAAGAGCGCCAGCGGGATCGTAATTGAGCCAAGCAGGTAGAGCGGGACGTAGGCGACCGGCGGGATGCGGATACCGGCAAAGGATAATGATATTCCGATGATCGCTGCGTAGACAAAAGGGATTTTTAATATCTGCCAACGGTCTTTGCCCCGGCTGACCAGGTATACGCCCAGAGTAAAGATCAAAATAGCGTTGGTGATGTCATAGATAAGCGCCCGGCTGAATCCGAGTTCCCCCAGGGTAAAAAGGGCCAGGGGATAGCCGATAAAGCCGGAGTTCATGAACATGATCGGGAGATAAACTCCGACGGGAACCTTAAGTTTGATCACTTTGAAGAGGAGGAAGCTTATGGCGCCCACCGATAATATAACTACAGTTGCGGCAAAAGCGATCGTCGCGATCTCCCGAACACCCATTTGCTGGCGGGAAAGCATGGCAAGGGCGAGGGCGGGAGCGGTGACATAAATTATAAGGTCTGCCAGGGTCTTAAAATGGACTTTTCTGAATTTCCCAAAAATAAACCCTACCAGCGCGATCAGAACGATCGGAACAAAAACTTCGGTGATCTTTAATATCCCCATTATATATTGCTCCCTTCAATGAATTTTCGGGCCGATTCGGCAGCGACCGCGCCGTCGGCAGCCGCGGTGACGATCTGCCGCAGGGGCTTGGCGATCACGTCCCCGGCGGCGAAGATGCCGCTGGCCGATGTCTTCATGTTCTCATCAACCACTATAAACCCTTTGGAGTCGAGTTTAACGATGTCTTTGATGATCTCGGAATTCGGCTTGCTTCCCACGTAGATGAAAATGCCGTCGACGGGGACTTTTATCTTTTTCTTTTCTTTGACGTCCAAGAGGAAGACTTCTTCCACTTTTTGCTTTCCTTTTATCTCATCGACGACGCAGTGCCAGTAGAAGTATATTTTCGGGTCGGCAATGGCCTGATCGGCCAGCACCTTGTCGGCGCGAAGTTTGTCTCGCCGGTGGACGACAAAAACCTTTTTTCCAAAGCGGGTCAGGAACAACGCTTCCTCGATGGCCGAGTTCCCGCCGCCGACCACCATGATATTCTTGTCTTTGTAAAAAGCGCCGTCGCAGGTGGCGCAGTAGGATACCCCTCTGCCTCGGAATTCGCCTTCTCCGGGGATGCCGAGTTTGGCGGCCTCGGTGCCGGTGGCGACGATGACCGCTTTGGCCGAAAAAGTCTTGCCGTCCACGCAGACCTCGCGGTGATCCTTTTTGTTTTTTACGCTGATGGCGCCGCCCCAGCTGATGTCAACGTCCAGCTTCTTGACCTGTTCCTGCAAAAGGGTGCTGAGGTCCATGCCGGATATTCCCTTGGGGAATCCGGGGTAATTATCGATGCGGTAAGTGGTCGATACCATCCCCCCCAGGATCATTTTTTCCACCACCAGCGTGTTGAGCTTGGCACGTTTGGCATAAAGGGCGGCTGTCAGGCCAGCCGGCCCTCCGCCGACAATGATCAGATCGAATTTGCGTTTTCCTCTGGCCGGGGCGGCTTTTGGCTTGGGTTTTGGCTTGGTCTTGAGCTGCATGGTCATAAATTACTCCTCGGTTATGATGGCTTTTCCCCGGCCCATTACCGAGATCTTTTGTTCCTTAAGCGATACCATAACCTTTTCTCCGCTAAGCTTGTTGTCGGCCTGGCTGGCCCGGGCATTCCCTTTTAGAATTATCTTATCATCTTCGGAAAAATATTCGGCCTTATTTCCCCAGGCGTCGATATCCCGGTATTGGACGTTGACCGCTCCGGAAAGCTCAAGCTTTTTTTCCGCCTGCAGGTATTTTATTCTCTCGGCGTAGATCTTGGCGTCCTTCCACAGGATTACGGGGTTTCCTTCCGCCAGGACGGTATCATTTGCGCTGATTACCTCAAAGCTCTCCGCCTCAACGGTGATCGGTGCCCCGCGGTCGGGATTTAAGACGATCTTTGGCTCTCCCTTGAGAACGATCTTTTCCATCGCCACGTCGCCGTCCAGCCGGTCGGCGAAGCCGGTGATATCCCCTTTATTCAGGACAATTCCTCCGCTGCAGGTCATTTGCTGGTCAGCGAATTTCCAGCTCAGGTTTCTGGCCTTGAACCAGTAACCTTGCCCCTGGTCATACATTTTTGGGAGATTGAAGACCGAGTAGCGTGATTGTTTGATGCTTTTGATCAGGGTAGAGATCTGGCGCTCGAGCGAGACATCGTAGCCGATGGGCTGGTCGAGGAGGATCTCTCTTTTTTTCATGTCCCAAAGCGCCGCCGGCGAGATAAAACGCAATACCGCTTTCCCGTTCTTGTAGAAGATCCCTTTTGAGTCCTTAAGGGTAGAAATCTCGGTTGATTTGTTGACCTTGGCGGTCTGGGCGTTGAGCTGCCAGTATTTTACTCCGTCCACGATCTCTTCAAAGGTAACTTCCTTGAACGAGAGATCGGCCCTTTTTTCCTGTTCCTCAAGCGTGCGTGTTATTCTATCCGAAATGTCTTCTTTGGGGGCAAAGAGAGCCCAAACGAATATCCAAACGATGAAACCGACAAAAACGATCAGGGTCAATCGGTAGAATAACTTCATCTGGCTAGAAACCCAGAGCCCTCAGGCGCAGGGCTTCCATCCTTTCGAGAAATCCCTTCCAGCTGTCTCCCTTTTTATAATAGCCTTCGGATAGGAGCAGATGAAGGGCGGCGACATTGCTGTCGATCTTCAGGCCCTTTTTAACATTGACCATCGCGTTGTCGACATCGCCCATCTCCCCGTAGATCAGGGCGATATAGCCGTATGCCCAAACGTTGTAAGGATCGAGGAGCAGCACGTTCTGCAGCTCCCGGATAGCGTCCTTCTTCTTGTCGTTGAAGTAATAGGCAAAGGCCAGACGGAAACGCAATCTCCAATCGTCTGGATCGGCGGTCACCTTTTTGATGTAAAGATTGAGGGCCTCGGTCCTGAATTCAGGGTTCAGATCGTTGACTTTTTTGAGCTCTGCCCAGCCGTCCTGGATGTTATTGGTATAGGCGTAGGTGATGGCCAGGTCAAAGTGGGCGTGCGGGTCCTTGGGCGCCTTCCTGACCGCGGCCTTTTTAACCGCGATCTCTTTTTTTAGTTCGCTGGTGATCCTCCAGGCGTTTGAGACCGATGCCAACAGTGCAATCATGATCATCAGGGCCAATATTTTTTTTACTTTCATTTTATCCATCCTTTCCTATTTTTTACTCAAAATCTTTTCAACTAGATTGGTGGTCGACCTTCCCTTGATCGGCGGGATAACGATAACTTTACCACCAATTGATTGGACCAATTTTCGCTCTGGAAGTTCCTTTATTTTATAGTCCCCGCCCTTAACGTGGATGTCAGGGCTTATTATTTTGATCAAATTGTCCGGCCGCATTTCGGAGAATATAGTCACAAAATCAACGCATTCCAGCGAGGCCAGGATTTCCGCCCGTTCCATCTCCGAGATGTAAGGACGATCTTTTCCTTTTAATTTTTTAACCGAATCGTCACTGTTCAACCCGATGACCAAAATGTCTCCGAGTTTTTTGGCTTCTCTTAAGTAGCGCACATGCCCCAGGTGGAGCAGGTCAAAGCATCCATTCGTAAATATGATCTTCGCGCCCTGATTTTTGAGGTTTTTAGCAATGGCACCGATCTCTTTGCGGAGTTTAATCTTGCGGGCAATCGGCTCATGCCCTTCAAGGGCTTCTTCGAGCTCTTCGCGGTAGCAGGGGGCGGTGCCGATCTTACCGACGACCACCGAAGCGGCGGCGTTGGCCAATATCGCCGCATTCTTGACGCTCGCGCCGGCGGCAACGGCGAGAGCCAGGGTCGTGATAACCGTGTCTCCGGCGCCGGTAATATCAAATACTTCGCGCGGAATGGCCGGAATGTACGTTGTATCTTTTTTGGAAAAAAGCGAGATCCCGTCTTTGCCGCGGGTGATCATAAAATATTCAGATTTGATGAGATTTTTGAGTTTTTTCCCTGCTTTGTTAAGATCTTTTTCTCCGGATGCTTCGAAGGCTTCTTTAAGGTTGGGGGTCAGGATCGAGGCTCCGCGGTATTTGCGATAATCACCGCCTTTAGGGTCGATCGCAACAAATTTATTCTTGCTTTTAGCGATCGTAATAATTGTTTGGGCGGTTTTTTCGGTGACCATCCCTTTGCCGTAATCAGAAATTATTATCGCATCAACCTGTGGAATAATTTTTTTGATATATTTTAATACCTTGTTTAAGAGGCCCGGGGAGAGGATGGTCCGATCTTCCCGATCGACCCTTACGACGTGCTGGGATCCGGCAATGATCCTCGACTTAAGAATAGTAGGGCGCTGGTTATCTGTTAATACATGCTGGCCGGGGATTTTGGCCCGGTTGAGCGCTTTGCGCAGTTTGTCGCCTGAGCTGTCGCGCCCGATAACGCCGACGAGATAAGGAATCCCTCCCAGGGCGGAGATATTCACGGCGACATTGCCGCAGCCGCCGGGGACATGGTCGATCCTTGACACATCCGCGATGGGGACCGGGGCTTCGGGAGAGATCCGCCCGACCTTGCTCCAGATATGCTCATCCAGCATCAGGTCGCCAAAGACCAGGACTTTCTTGCCCTTTAATTCGGGGATTATTTTCTTTAGGGTATCCATTAAGGATATAATTATACCCTATTTTCGAGGAGCCAATCAACTGCCTGCAGCAGATTTTTGGCAATATAGTCAGGTTTTTCTTTTAAGCGAGGCTTTTCTCCCTCTCCGCGGCCGCTTTCTACCAGGATCGTTTTGGTGCCGGCGCGTCTGCCGGCTTGGATATCGGTGGCTTTATCCCCAACCATAAAGGATTGGGAAAGATCGATATCGAGATCGCGATGCGCTCTTTTGATCAAGCCGGGGTGGGGCTTGCGGCATTCGCAATCTTGTTTATAAGGATGGACGCCGTGCTCGGGGTGGTGGGGGCAGTAGTAGATGCCGTCCAGATGCGCTCCGCCGTTCAATATCCATTTATGTAAAGTTTTATCGATCGTCTGGAGCATATCTTCGGTGATCAGCCCGCGCGCGATCCCGGCTTGATTGGTGATAACCACAACTTTATAACCAGCTTCGTTGAGTTTTTTAATGGCATCGATCGATCCCGGGATGAACTGGATCTGCCGGGGATTGTTCATATATCCAACATCTTCAACGATCGTTCCGTCGCGGTCGAGGAATACTGCTTTGTTCACGAGGGGAAGAGCTCCTCTTCTGCCAGCCCGCATATGATGTGGCCGATCGTGATGTGGCTTTCTTGGATGCGAGGAGTGACTTTGTGAGGGATGGTGATCGAAAGGTCTGCGACCTCGGCGATCCTTCCTCCATCACAGCCAAGCAGGGCGATGGTCTTTGCGCCCAGCTCTTTAGCCTTTTCAACGCCTTCCAGAACATTCCTTGAATTGCCCGAGGTAGAAATCCCGATCGCGATATCGCCTTTTTTGGCCAGGCCCTCGATCTGCCGGGCAAAGATGGTCTCAAATCCATAGTCATTGGATAAAGAAGTTATGATCGAAGTGTCGGTGGTTAGAGCGATCGCCGGCAAAGATCTTCTGTCTTTCCGGTAGCGGCCGATCAATTCGGCGGCGAAGTGCTGGGCGTCCGCCGCGGAACCGCCGTTGCCGAAGAAAAAGATTTTATTCCCATTTTTTAGGGCCTTGATCATCCATTGGGCGGCCTGTTCGATCTGCGGGACCAGGCTTTTTATGACGAGTTTCTTGACTTCGATGCTTTCTTTTATTTTCCCAATAATTCTATCTTGCATATTAATAATTATAGCACAGTATGGTATAATCTGGAAACCGCGACGTTTAGTCGCAGGTTTCGTTTAAGGGGGTATTTATAGTGGCAAGGAAGTATAACGTATGTGTATTAGGCGCTACCGGGATGGTAGGCCGCGAGATGATAAAAGTCCTGGAGGAAAGGAAGTTCCCGGTCAATAAATTCCTCCCTCTGGCATCCGAGCGCACCGCCGGGCAGAAAGTAAAATTCCAGGGGAAAGAATATACAGTGGAGATTGCCAAACCCGAATCATTTGAAGGGATGGAGATCGGTCTTTTTTCTGCTGGCGCAAAAGTTTCTAAGGTTTTAGCTCCGGAGGCGGCGAAAAGAAAATGTATTGTTATTGATAATACCAGCTTCTTCCGTATGGATCCGGAAGTTCCTTTAATTGTCCCCGAAGTTAATCCGCAGGCAATTAAAAGACATAAGGGGATCATTGCCAACCCGAATTGTTCGACCGCGCAGATGGTTTTACCCTTGAAGCCAATCTACGATGCGGTGGGGATCGAGCGCCTGGTCATTTCGACCTACCAGTCGGTGTCGGGGTGGGGGAAAGAAGCGGTGGCCGAGATGTACGATCAGGTGAAAGCCTTGATGAAAGATCCAAAAGCGAAAGTAGAGGCAAAATATATTTTCAAACAGATCGCTTTTAACGTCGTGCCGCAGATCGATTCCTTCCTGGATAACGCTTATACCAAGGAAGAGATGAAAATGGTCAACGAGACCCGCAAGATCTTTGAAGATGACAGCATTCAAATTACCGCGACATGCGTGCGGGTGCCGGTAGCCGTCGGTCATTCCGAGGCGGTTAATATCAAGACCAAAAAGAAAATATCGTTGGAAGAAGTGCGTAAACTCTTGGCTGCTTTTCCGACGGTCAAGGTGGTGGATAATCCTTCTAAAGGGGAGTATCCGACTCCGATCGAATGTGCGGGAAAAGACGACACCTATGTAGGCCGTATCCGTGAGGATATTTCTCAGGAGAACGGGATCGAGATGTGGATCGTCTCCGACAATCTGCGCCGGGGCGCGGCCCTAAACGCGGTATTGATCGCGGAGCAGATGATCAAGGACGGGCTGCTTTAGTTGTAGTTGAGCGGCAGGCCTAATTTTCTCTTCAAGGCGATATTGTATTCATCTATTTTCTGCTGTGCATAATCGGGTTGAATGTAGTGCTGTGGAGATGCGTAGAAAGCATTTAGGAAGAACCCGGTCACCATTCCCAGTGCGCCGCCGGTCACGGTTGCTTCTCCGGCCGACATGGCGGCTCCTCCGACCATGATCACTGTGCCGGAGATTATAAGCACGTTCCCAATCGTCCTAACCCTTCCTTTCTGCTGCTCCTGGCTTACCACATAATCGTACATCTGCCGGTCGCCGATGAGTTCGAGAAAATCGGCGTCCGATAATTCCCGGATGCCGCCTTTATAGATGTACCATTCGGTTATTTCTTTAACTTCAGAGCGGGAAAGCGCCTGGGTTGAGATATCGGTTGAACTGGTTGAATAGGCTTCGTAGGTATAAGTATGGGTGTCGATGTCGGTGTAGCTGTATCTTCGGGTTTCGTCAATATGCCGCTTTTTGGTAACCAGCTCAAGACGGTTGTTCCGGTATTCCAACCGGTTGATATATTCCTGGTCGGATATCGGATCGGCGTAGAGAGCGGGAGCCAGGAGCGAAAATATTAATGATGCAGCTAAATATTTCCTTAACATTGCGATCAAATTATAGCACATATTTATGAAATTTTTGCCAGTTTTTAACGATATATAATATAGGAGCCAATGCAAGATTTTGCTTGTTTTTTGCGAATAAATAAGTAAGGAACACAGGAATGCCAGTAAAGAGCATCGGATATAGAATCTATAACGTTTTCAGAAATGCTGCTCGCCGAATTGCGAGAAGGCCTTCGCACAAATTTCAAGGCGGAACCCTCCCGATTACCAGCCAAATGTTCCGCGTTGATGGCGTAAAAGCCGTCCCCGAAGAATTAGCCGAAATTTACGAATCACCGGTTTATCAACATTTTCTTAGCCAAGTAAAAGAAACATTAGGAGATTATTACCAGGCAGTGGAGGCAGTTGTCAATGCGGAGGAAGGGGTCCATTTGTTCCCGAGTGGGGCAGGAGCTGCAAGATCAATGGGGCTGGATGGGGTGCGCAATCCCATTGGCTATGATCGAGCTTTTAGTTATTTGTTAAATATTATACCGGACACTCCTGGCAATATCAGCCTTATCGGCAAGGGATTTGGCTTGACGCGCCCCAAGGACCGCACTTATCAGCATGAGGTTTACAGAATGGCAAGAGTTAAAGGAAATCAGAACAGGCATTTGGTTTTCGATATTCACCCTTCGACATCAATTTTTGATCACGTAGTTACCGGCGGCAACAACTTTGATGATCTCGTGGAAAATTTTGTCGGGGCTTTTAATCTGATGAAATTGATCTATAAGGTTGAAGGAAAGAATGCAAAATTGGGAGGGATTCTGTTCCCTTTAGCAATCCAATTAATCAATGAGGTTCCGTTGAAAATAGAAAGGGACGGAAAAGTAGAGTGGATAAAATTGAAGGGTTGGGATTATTTTACCAATCCGCAAATATTTAATAGGGCGCAGCTCCTGCAAATCGCAGAGGTTATTAAATGGTCGGTGGCGACGGATGCGCTTTCGGCCAGTCATCTCAAGGACGTGGCTAGGTTTGAGGAGCTAATAAAAGAAGGGCGTCAGTTTTCGGACAAATTCGATGTGGTCAGGAAGAAGATTGGCAAAGCTTTTATGGAGGCTTTTGCGCCGGCAGGTTATTTGAGCTTGGGTGACGAGTTTAGAATTGGGAATATCTACCGGCAATTGGTTTCGAATAAAAATAATTATTTCGTAAATTCGCTGATTGAGCATGGATTTTTAAGTAAGGAAATGCTTGGAGAAGCGGAGCGAAGAGGAATCAGACCGTATGCGTTGCTGCGCAACAAAGCGATTAAAAAATATATGGACCAGGTACTTTCGGACGTTTTTAAATTGTTTGGTAAAAAAATAAAGCTTCCGAGAGGATGTAAGTTTGATCTGCGTACCGCGCAAGGAAGAAAATCCTACCTGACGCAATTTAGGGCAGGAAATAATGCCGTTGCTGCCGGTGAAATTGCCAAAATGATGGTCAAAGAGATCGCCCGCCAAATTGGAGTTGTCCACGGAGCCGGAGGGTATGGAGGCGGGCACCAGGCCTGGCATCAGTTTGGACAGGTAGAATTTATTCTGGAAAATAAATTCGATAAAACTCAAAAAATCCGTCTCGTATTGAAAAAGGATCACGCCCCTAAAATATTGGATAAGGAACGCAATAAACTGGATGCGAATTTGGATCTTTCGGGCTACGAGATTAAAGGAATGATCGCCAAAAAATATGGAGCACAGGACGGCGAGCCGGGCGGGGGCGTCACCAGAGATGATAATGTCGGCGTGGGATTAAGAGATCTGCATAGCGTTTCGGTGGATGCGAGCGAAATCGATAATTTGATTAGGGATTTTCCCCGGGCAGTGAATAATCTGGGAATCCGGGAACAGATCTTTTACCTTTATTCCAAAATGATTCAGGAGGCGGATCTGCAATTGTTATTTGGAAAGAAGGGGTATGTTGGGGCTTTCAAACAATTGAATCGTATTTTTGGCGGAAACAAAGAAGATTTCAACAATTTAGTTAGTATTTTCTGGGAAACATATCAGACCTATTATGACTTATCCAGAGAAAAGAACGCGAGTGCAGTATATAGAATGATCGATCAGGATCCGCCCATTGTCTTGATAAGGAATATGTTCAGAGAAAGACAGGCAAAAAAAATATTGAATAGATACTTAAAAGGCGATGACCGTCCGCGAAGGGCTTCCGGACCGCTCCGGACAAAACTCGAAGTTGCATAAATCCCCGCCGAATATTTTCTCATAAATATGAAATTTTCCCGATAGTTTTGCGAAGTATTTTTGGCATGAGATTAACGCGTATTTGTAAATATAATGTTTTGATTCGCATTCCGGGACTGGAGGAGACTAGTTTAAAACTGGCGAAAAAGGGGCTCTATCTTAAGGATGGCGGCACCCTTGTTGCTCCCCGTTTTCCGGGGACCCCGATGGGGAGAAGCCGGGTTTTTAAGCGGATTGGGAGACAGCTGTGGAAAACAGGTAAATTCTCGGCTCTTACTCGGATCGATTTTCCGGAGGATCCGGCGAGGATTAGAAACTTTATTAGGCTGGTTGTTAGAACAAAAGCCACGGTCGAGGAAGCAGCTCGAGCGACCGGCGTCGAGGTGGAAGATTTATCAAGGTATCAGCCTAGTTTATAGACAACTATTTCCTTTCTGTAAAACTGAAATTTCCCCTCATTTTTGTCGATATATATAGTAGAAGGGCACGACCCGCAAGTTTTTGTCTTCTTATAACGATAAATTTTATAGGAAGGCTCAAAAACGAGACTTCCCAATGAGGAGCTATATAAATGGTAAAACCGCCTCCAATACCTGGTTCGATCGGCCGCAAAATACCACCGCCGGTGCCGTCAACGATTCCGCAGAAGGTAAGGCCTCGTATTGCCGGCATAGTGCAAAAATTTACGGTTAAGGCTTTAGCTTCTTCTCTCAATATCGGGGAACTCACCGAAACCGTCGAGTATTTAAAAATCGAAATGAGAGGCGAGACGTTCACCCGTCCACAATTTGGATCTTTGATTTATCATAACGGCAAAAGAGAAGCAATTGTTATCTCCGACTTGCATGGCAACGTGGCTCGGATGGATTCAATTCTCAAAGAGTATGGAGCTAAACTTTCTGCCGGTGAAGTGGATCTGGTCTTTTTGGGTGATTTGCTGCATCCGGAAACCGCAGGGAATGCGGCAGACATGACCTCTTCAATTGCCCTCTTGAACACTGTTGTCAAGTTAAAACATTTATATAAAGACCAAGTTCATCTGCTTTTGGGGAACCATGATTTAGTATATTCGCAAGAAAAATTTTTGACGGATACAATCGAGAATGTGTTTGGCGCACATACGCCGAATTTAGCGTCTTATTTTATTGAAAAAGGATATTCTGACCAGGACTTTGTGGGGGGGATGGGGATTGGGAAAAAAGGAGTGGCGCAGGCCCTGGTTTTTATCGATGCCCTCTGTAGTTTGTTGAAAGATCGTGGCTATGATCGATCAGCGGTTAAATCGATCGCGCAAAGGTACCAGGAATTCTTTGATAATTCTCCCTTGGCAATGATCCTTAAAAGAAAGGAGGGAGATATTTACCTGGCCCACTCGGGGATCGTCGATGGCGGAGTGACGCGCGAGCAGCTTATCCAAGCCCGTTCGGATAAGCGATTGATGCAGGGAATGCTCTGGAATAAGCATTCAAAAAATCCGAAAAAACCGGCAGAGAAAGTAAGGGACACTTTCTACGTTGAAGACGTTGATGCGACAATGGCAAAGCTCGGGGTTAGCGATATTATTGTTGGGCACGAAGCTGATCCGGATGCTCGAAGTTGGAAATGGCAGCCCTACCGCAGAAAATTTTATGTTGTGCATACAAACTTGGCGGGTTCGTTTGGGTGGGTTAGCATTAAAAGTGGGAAGATAGATTTTTACGAAGAATTATTTGTGTCTCCGCAAGTGGCGGCCCAATACTAAATTTTACCCCTTAGTCAAGTTTTCCATTCTTATACAAGAATAATAGGGCTCTGCTTCAAGTTGTCGAATTGAGAAAGTTATTACCTTATCCTCGTGTGTACCGCTGTCTATCCCCAGGGGCTTATCGGTAATTCTGATTTCCCGGATTTTTTCAAAATTTGGATCTTTGTAAACTCTCTGAATTCTTGCCAAAAGTGATGAGTAGTGATGACTCGATAAGGTTTCGACGGCAGGGGTGGACTGGAGGCCGATAATTGCCAAAAGTACCCGGCGATGGATCCCGCTATCTAAACTGGTCAATCTGTCGTATGCAGAGCGAAAATCGGAGGCATCTGATTCTTGGTATATCCCAAAAGTTTGCCAATGCTTTCGGCCAAAAAATAAGGTAAATTTGAAACCGCTATTTCCAAGCGTTGCGGCGGCGACTTTCCCTCTAGATTCAATCTCCTGTCGCAATTGAGAATGGAGAGCTTGGTTTGTTCTTAGTTCATCAAAGCATTTCTGGGTTGCTAGAGCCATTCGACGATAGACTTTATGCTTTGGAGAAGCAAGAACTCCACTATGGCAGTTCCCGATTCTAACAATTCTCGGTGGAAAGTGACCACTAATCATCGGTGGCATATCTCCTCTTTTAAGCTATATATTTATCCTTCATTCCTCTGTAAAATTTCACTATTTTTATTGAAAAATTGAGATTTTGATGTTAAGCTAAATCCCAAGAAATGGGCAAAAAACGACAGATCGAATACTACGAGGGATTGCTGGCCAAGTTTGGAGCTGACTTTAAGACTCTCGATTGGAACAGCTCCGAAAGCCAGAATTTAAGATTCAAAATCTTCCAGGAGATCCTTGTCTACGGCAGAAAAGCGGCGGACATAACGGTTCTGGACGTTGGCTGCGGTTTCGGAGATCTTTTCGGGTTTTTTAAGAACGAAAAACTACTTTCCCGCCACAAAATCCGCTATACAGGCACGGATATTTCCTCTAAAATATTAGAGGTCGCGCGGAAAAAATATCCGGACGTCCGGTTTGAACTGAAAGATATTCTGGAAGCGCCGGACCTGCCCAGATTTGATTATGTTTTCTCTTCCGGCGTCTACAATATCCGGACCACGGATGTTGAGAGCCACATGGGGTGGGTAAGGGCCATGCTTGAAAAGATGCACGCTTTGGCAAATTGCGGCGTAGCTGTCAACTTTTTAAGCGAAGGGGCGCTTCCCCTGGCGGAGCCGGAAGGGATAAATGCCGGGCGCTATTTTTACTTTAGCCCGGACGAGATCATCTGGCTGTGCCGGCATATGGGAAGCCGCTATATCTTGCGGCACGATTATCATCCGGGCGATTTTACGGTATACTTATTAAAATGAACCCGTTAAGAAGATTGATAGTACCCGGGATCCTTCTCTTGACCATTATTACGGTGGGGCTGGTTGGCTATATACTCATCGAGGGATGGTCGCTCTTGGACGCTCTTTACATGCTGGTTATCACCCTTTCGACCGTTGGATTCAAAGAGTCGCATGAATTGTCGGATGCGGGCAGGGTCCTTACCATGCTTTTGATCATTTCCGGCGTTGGTACCGCGGTTTATGCGGTCGGCGCTTTTGGTGAAATTATCGTTGAGGGCCAATTAATCGGTTACAGGAGGAGAAGAAGAATGCAAAAGAAAATCCGGGATATGAAAGATCATTATATCATTTGTGGGTTCGGAAGGGTGGGGCATCAGGTGGCGGCCGAGCTCAAGGCCGAGAATATTCCCTACTTGATTATCGATCCCAAGGAGGAAACGGCGATAGAATTGGAGCCCCAGGGGGTTCCTTATCTGGTGGGGAATGCCAGCGCGAACGGCATGCTGCAGAAAGCCGGGGCGGAGAAGGCCAGAGGTTTAATTGCCTGCGCAGATTCTGACGAAGAGAACGTATTTGTCACCCTTTCCGCCCGGGCGCTGAATAAAGATCTTTACATTGTGGCGCGTGCCAGCGGCCGGGATACCGAAGAAAAATTAAAGATCGCCGGCGCCAACCGGACGATCTCCCCTTATTTTATCTCCGGGCGCAGAATGGCGGCTTTGGCTACCCGTCCCGTGGCCAGCGATTTCCTGGACATGGTGATGCATGGGGAGCATCTCGAGTTCAATTTGCGCGAGTTCCCGGTTAAAGAAAAATCACATTTAATCGGCAAATCACTGGAGGACGCCCAAATCCGCCAAAAATCAGGAGCCACGGTGCTTGCGATCCGCAAGGCGGACGAAGCCTTTAACCTCCAGCCGATCGCGGTTTCCAAAGTTGAAAAGGGCGATATTTTGATCGTGATCGGGACCCAGGAGCAGCTGGAGCTCCTGGAGAAAATGATCTAATGGATATTATTGAGCGGATCGCGGAAGAAATGTGCCTGGCGGCGAGAACCGCGCCGAAGGCCCGCGGGCTCGATCTGCTGGAGATGTCGATCCTCAAGGGAGACAGCATAAAGAAACTTTCCGCGAAAATGCTAAAGATCGGAGAGAAACATAATAACCGGACCTTTTTGCGGGACGGGGATAATATTCTCAAGGCTGCGGTGGTTGTATTGATTGGTTCAAAGACCCAATATCTGGGTTTGAAATATTGTGGATTCTGCGGTTTCCCGGGCTGCGCGGAGGCCGAAGAGCAGAAAACGGTCTGTGCCTACAACACAGGAGACCTGGGGATCGCCATCGGTTCGGCCGTTTCCGTGGCCATGGATCACCGCGTTGACAATCGCGTCATGTATTCTGTCGGCAGGGCGGCGTTGGATTTGGGGTTATTAGATAAAAGCGTGAAGGTCGCCTTTGGCATCCCGCTTTCCGCGACGGGGAAGAATCCCTTCTTCGACCGCAATTAGGAGGCACAATGTTTAGCGATATTAAAGTAATATTCGAAAAAGATCCGGCGGCAAGGAATATCTTTGAGGTCATGATGTATCAGGGCCTCTGGGCGGTTCTTTTTCACCGCCTGGCGCATTTGCTTTATTGGCTGAGGATCCCTGTTATTCCGCGCCTGATTTCCCAGATCGCCCGCTGGCTGACCCTGATCGAGATCCATCCCGGCGCAAAGATCGGCCGGCGCTTCTTTATTGACCATGGGAACGGCGTCGTGATCGGAGAAACTTCGGAGATCGGGCATGATGTCACGATCTATCAGGGCGTCACTTTGGGCGGGACCGGCAAAGAGAAGGGAAAACGCCATCCCACGATCGGGAATAGCGTCGTGATCGGAGCGGGCGCCATTATTTTAGGCGCCATCCATGTTGGGGATAATGCCCGGATCGGAGCGGGGTCGGTCGTGACCAAATCGGTCCCGCCGGACACAACCGTGGTCGGGAATCCCGCCTGGACGGTCAAGCGCGAAGGCCGGAAGCTCGATCCGCTGGAGCACGGAGCGCTGCCTGACCCGATGCATAACGCGATCGATGAGTTGAATAAAAGACTCACAATTTTAGAGAAAAAACTTAAGTAAATGTCCCTCAAAGTCTACAATACCGCGAGCCGTAAGAAAGAAGATTTTCAGCCGCTTGATCCGCCCCGGGTCACAATGTATGTCTGCGGCATCACTCCCTATGATGAAGCGCACCTCGGTCACGGCCGCGCCTATGTAACCTTTGATGTCATCCGCCGCTATCTGGAGGAATCGGATTTTGAGGTTCTGTACGTTCAGAACATTACCGATGTCGACGATAAAATAATTAAAAAGAGCCGGGAAGCCGGCGAGAGCATTCAGCAGGTCGCGGAAAAGTACACAAAATCCTATTTTGATGCTATGGACAAGCTCAATATCAAGCGGGCGGATGAGTATCCAAAGGCGACCGAACATGTTGGAGAAATGGTGAAGTGGGTCGAAGACCTGATCTATAAAGGGTATGCCTATTCAGTTGATGGGGATGTTTATTACGAAGTGGATAAGTTTAAAGATTATCTTAAACTTTCCAAACGTAAAAAGAAAGATCTTTTAGCGGGAGCCCGGGTAGCGGTTGATAAGCGCAAAAGAAATCCGTTGGACTTTGCTTTATGGAAATCGGCCAAAGAAGGGGAGCCTGCCTGGGACAGCCCCTGGGGTAAAGGGCGGCCGGGCTGGCATATTGAGTGTTCCATTATGTCGTCAAAATACCTGGGTGATCAATTTGATATCCATGGCGGCGGACGTGATCTTATTTTCCCCCATCATGAGAACGAGATCGCTCAGACCGAAGCCGGGACAGGTAAAGTTCCCTGGGTAAAATATTGGATCCACAATGGTTTTGTGAATATTAACAAGCAGAAAATGTCGAAATCCCTCGGTAATTTCTTTACCCTGCATGAGATCTTCGAAAAATTTGATCCCCTGGTCGTCCGTTTCTTCCTTTTATCGACGCATTACCGCAGCCCGATCAATTACAGCGACAAGGAATTGGCCAGCGCCAAGGAAGCCTACGGGCGGATTTGTAAATTTATTAAGGACCTCGAATTCCTCAAGGGAAAGGGCGGGGATAAAGCGCCGAAGTTCGAAGCCGAAGATCTAGAAGAGGAGCTTATCGAGTTTAAAGATAAATTCCACGCGGCGATGGACGATGATTTTAATACGGCGGGCGCAATTGCGGCCATTTTTGAGATGATCCATTATTGCAATAAAGAGGTTTTGGAAGAAGGAGAGACGGATCCCGAGGTTCTGGATGTTATGAGGGCGTCGGTT
>Ga0209536_100003683_pt1 | contig 24507 bp, 18 predicted proteins | sample DeeMarSeWOR28_12_FD_187461 | JGI IMG/M metagenome (GOLD analysis project Ga0209536, IMG submission 187461) | Marine sediment microbial communities from White Oak River estuary, North Carolina - WOR-2-8_12 (SPAdes) (version 2) | ecosystem: Environmental > Aquatic > Marine > Intertidal zone >...
GGGGGGGTGGCTTGAGGCGTGGGGGTAAGCTGGTTGCGTGGTTTGGTTTGTTTGGTTACACCGCCCGCCCGCCCCCACCCGTAGTCCTCCCTGGCGCGGCGGTCGCTGCGCTCCGCCTTGCCGGCGCGTTGCACCGGGCTTCGCCCCGCGGGCTCGCGCTGCCGCCTGCTGGTTGGGGGCGCAGTGCTCAGCGCGCCGTGCGGAAGCTGTTGATCGTCTCGCGTTCGTCGAATTGATAAGTGAACCGCGTCGCCCGCCGGAACGGGTCGCTATCGACTACGATGGGGTACTTCAGGTGATCGATCGCACCGGCCGGAAGGTGAGGTAGGCCCAGGCGGCCTAGGCCGAGCTTGAATATGGCCTCGGGCACCGGGAGCGGGCGGCGGCCGGCTGCTCGCACGATCGTCGCGAGCGGCACCGGCGTTGGGCCGGAGAGATTGTAGATCCCGTGAAGCTTGTGAGCGAGGGCGCAGGCGATCGCTTCGGCTGCGTCTTGCTCGTGCATGAACTGGAAGAGCGGGTCGAAACCCATGATCAGCGGCACGTTCGGGCCGCGCAGAAACGAGGCGAGCGTGCCGTGCTTGCTGGGGCCCAGGGTGTAGACGATGCGCAAAACCGCGGTCGTGATTTCCGGGTAGCGCCAAAGAGAAGACGCCGCATACAAGTCGGCCGCGACCAGGTCGGCGAGCTCGGGGAAGGAGTGCGTCGACATCGGCGGCTCGTCTTCGGTGTGGTAGAGCGGCGAGTCCGCCGCAGCGCCATAGAACGTGTGTCGACCGACAAAGACCGCCTGTTTCACGCCATAGCTCTGGCAGTGATGAATGAAGGCACGGGTGCCGTAGAGGTTCACGCGCATTCGGTCGGGGCTTTGCTTCACGAGGTGGGTGACCGTGGCCATGTGGATCGCGGCGTCGGGCCGGTGCGTCCGGAACACTTCTTCGGCGGGCCGCTTGCGGACGTCGGCCTGGAAGAGCTCGATCTCCTCGGGCGCTTCTGGCCAGGGCCGGCGATCGATCCCGATCACCTGGTATCCGCGGCGGAGAAGATTCAGCGCGGTCAAGCGCCCAATCATCCCCGCGATGCCCGTGATCAAGACCTTCGTCACAGGACGAGATCCTCTTCCGAGATCTGTTTCTCTCGGAGCAGACGTCCTTGACGGATCAGGTCGGCAATTCGTTCCTTCACCTGGTCGACCTTTTCAGCCACCACCTCGTCACGTTCGTGCCCGGTGCCTTCGAAGACCATCGGCTTGCCGTAGAGGAGCTGAAAGCGCGTCGGCTTCGGGATGAGCAAGCCCCATTTCGTCACCGGCACGTATGGAACGCCGAAGAGTCGACCGAGTCGCTTGAGATTGGCGATCGTGGGTAGCGCCTCTCCGCCTCCGACGAAGCCGAAGGGCACGATGGGGCTCTTGGTTTCCAGAGCGAGTCGCATGAATCCAGTGCCGAAATCCACAAGTGAATCCGCGTCCTTTGCGAGCTTCGCGGTTCCTCGAGCCCCTTCGGGGAAGGCCAGGATGAGCCGACCGGCATTGAGTAGGCGTTTGGCTTGATCCGGATTCCCGGTGAATTGCCCCGTCCTGCTCATGAACTGCGAAGCGCCAGGAAACTGGTGGATGAACTTGTCGAGCATCGCATGGGGGAGCCGCGGCGGCTCCGCGTCGAGCAGCATCGAGCCCATGACCATCGCGCCGTCGATCGCGACTCCGCCCGAATGGTTTCCCACGAGGACGGCCCTCCCCTTTGGCGGCACGTTCTCGAGGCCGAACACATCGACTTTGAAGTAGAAGCGATAGATCCAGGCAAACGCCGAGACGAATCGGGTCAGATCGCTCTTGTCGATCCCATATGGGTCGATCCCGAACTTGTTGAATTCGAGATCGAGCGCCTCGATGCGGGCGGCGACTTCGGGATCGATGGGAAGAAGGTTATCGAGCAAATCGGCCTCGGCTTGTCCCGCGATCTTTATGCGCCGAACGCGAAGAACGCAATCTCAGTCCGAGCCAGGCTTGCGGATTCCGAGAGCGCGCATCTTTTTGTAGAGATGGCTCCGCTCGAGGCCGAGGTCAGCGGCGGTCTTGGTCACATGCCCATTTCGGAGCTCGAGGGCGCGCGTGATCAGGTCCCGCTCGGCCGCGTCGAGCATCTCGCGGAGTGGCGTTTCCGGCCGAAAGTATCTGCCAGAGGGCGCTCCAGAGTCGCTTGGAACCAAGGCCCGGGCCTCGACTTCGCTGATGGTCTCGCCCGGAGTCAGGATGACCAAGCGCTCGACCAGATTGCGCAGCTCTCTGACGTTCCCGGGGTAGGGATATGCTTTGAGCAGCTGCATCGCCCCGGGCGTGATCCGCTTTCCGGGCCGGTCGTGGCTCTCACAGGCCAGTGCGAGGAAGTGCTCGACTAGGAGCGGAACGTCCTCGAGCCGCGCCGCGAGCGCTGGAACCTGCAGCGGCACGACGTTGAGCCGGTCATACAGGTCCGCGCGAAACCTCCCTGCATCGATCTCCAGTTCGAGCGACTTGTTTGTCGCGGCGACGACGCGCACGTCGACCTTCACGACTGACGCTGCGCCCACCCGCTCGAGCTCTCCTTCTTGCAAGACCCGCAGGAGCTTCGCCTGCATCTGCGGCGGCATGTCGCCCACCTCGTCGAGGAAAAGCGTTCCCTCGTGCGCACGTTCGAACTTTCCACGCCGTTGCTTCGTGGCGCCCGTGAATGCACCGGCTTCATGCCCGAAGAGCTCGCTTTCGATCAGGCCTTCGGGGACGGCCGCGCAGTTGAGCTTTTCGAAGGGCCCACTCGCTCGGGCAGAACCAGCGTGGATCGCTGCGGCCACCAGCTCTTTGCCGGTGCCTCGCTCTCCGAGGACCAAGACCGGCGCGCTCGAGCGAGCCGCCAGCGCGATCTGTTCTCGGAGCCTTTTCATCCGCCGGCTCTGCCCAAGCAGAGAGTCCCCGGGCCCATACCGCCGCCGCAGCTCTCGATTCTCCTGCTGAAGCTCCCGCAGCTCGAGGCTTCGCTTGAGCGAGAGCAGCAGGCGCTCGGTCCCGATCGGCTTCTCTATGAAATCGTCGGCTCCACGCCGGGTCGCCTCCATCGCGACTTCGATCGTCGCATGCCCGCTCATCATGACGACCGGGGTCGTGACCTCTCGGCTGCGGAGCTCGTCCAGCATGGCGAGCCCGTCGATTCCGGGCAGCTGTACGTCGAGCAGAATTGCGTCGAAGCTCTGTTTGGAGAGCTTGTCGAGCGCGATTTCGGCGCTGCCGGCAACCTCTACCTCGTAGCCTTCGAGGCCGAGCGCGCGCGAAACGGAAGTCAAGATGTTTCGTTCGTCGTCGACGACGAGCACCATCGCGGCCACCATGGAGCTACGTTAGCACAGCGCGCAACACGCTCAGCTGCTGGCCCCGTCGCCCAACTTCTTCATGGGAATCGACCGAATGTAGGTTCCCGACGTCCGCTGATTGGCCTGGAGCCAAGGCGTCAGATCCGTTGGCGATTCGGGGCGTGCGTAGAGATAACCCTGCGCGATGTCGCAGCCGTGGTCTCGCATGTATTCGAGTTGGACTTCGGTTTCGACTCCTTCGGCGATCACCTCGAGACCGAGATTCTGTCCGAGGCCGATGATCATGTTCGAGATCGGTCCGCCGCGGTCGCTCGACTCGATGCTCTGGACGAAACTCTTGTCGATCTTCAGCGCGTTGAGCGGGAACTCGTTGAGATAGGTGAGCGAAGAGTAGCCCGTGCCGAAGTCGTCGATCGCGATGCGCACGCCCACCTTGCGAATCTCGCGAAGCAGAGCGCCAGCTTGGGCTGGGTCGCTCATGAGGCAGCTCTCGGTGAGCTCGAGCTCCAAAAGCTCAGGCGAAAGCGCGGTCTCGGCGAGTGCAGATCGAATCTTGGCGAGCAGCATCGGATCCTCGAACTGCTGCGCCGAGACATTCACACTGATCCGCATCGGCTGTAGCTCCATCGCATGCCATCTCCGAATCTGCTCACAGGCGGTGTTCAAGACCCATTCGCCGACTTCGTTGATCAGCCCAAATTCCTCGAGCGCCCCGATGAAGTGATGAGGGGTGAGGAGTCCTCGGGTCGGGTGCATCCAGCGAATCAGCGCCTCAACCCCTATGACGGCTCCGCTTCGAAGGCAAATCTGCGGCTGATAGACCAGCTGAAATTCGTTCGCCTCCACTGCGCGACGCAGCGCCCATTCGAGAGCTCGCCTCGACTGGGCTTCTTCCTGCATGGCATCTGCGAAGAACTGGTAGCAGGCGCGCCCCGTGGATTTTGCCTGGTACATCGCGAGGTCAGCGGCTCTGAGGAGCTCGGACAAATTGTTCCCGTTCTCCGGATACATCGCGATGCCGATGCTGCTCGAGGCGTTGACCTCGTGACCATCGAGGTTGGTGACCTTTCGAAGGCTATCCACAATCCGCTCGATGACGGGCAGAACCTCTCTGGCCTCACTCACGCCTTCGAGCACGACCGCGAACTCGTCGCCTCCTAGGCGAGCAACCGTGTCCTGGTCACGGACGCTCGCCCGGATTCGCTTCGCGGCTTCGACGAGCAGCTTGTCGCCTACCTCGTGCCCCAACATGTCGTTGATCTCTTTGAAACGGTCCATGTCGAGAATCAGGGTTGCGACGCCCGAGCCGGATCGCATCGCCCGAGCCAAAGCATGATTGACGCGCTCTCGCAGGAGCGATCGGTTTGGCAGCCCCGTGAGCTGGTCGAACTGGGCGAGCCGAACCAGCTCCAGCTCCGTGCGCTTGCGCTCGATCGCATAGCGGATGACCCGGTGCAGATTCGCCCCGTCGATGTGACCCTTGACCAGGTAGTCCTGCGCTCCGGCTTTTACCGAGCGCAACGAGATCGCCTCATCTTCCCAGGCGCTGACGATCACCAGCGGCACCTCCGGATAGGCGGTCTGCAGGCTGGCAACGGTATGTGTGCCCCGGGAGTCCGGTAGATTGAGGTCGGCGAGGATCACGTCCGGGCTGAGCTCGTCGGCCGAGAGCACGGCGTCGTTCACAGTCCGCACGTGTGTGATGCGATAGTACGACTCCGATACCCGCCGCAGCAGCCGCCGGATGAGCTGCGCGTCGATGCGGTTGTCCTCGACGAGGAGAACCTCACGGACCTCGCGCTCCTCCTCGACTCTATCGACCATCCGCCACTACCCAAACCGCAGAAATGCCGTTACCACTGACCTATTACAGTGCTATGGTTTTATAGGGGCGTCAAGAGTGATTCCACGCTGGAGTGAGGGTGCGGCGCAATAAGGCTCAAACAAGAGCGATCGAAGGGGCGGAGAGAATCCGTGTCCTCATCGTTTCGGAGAATCCGGAGCAGATCGTGCTCGTCCGCGAAGGTCTTCGCGCCTGGCCCGATTCGGTGCTCTGCCGGGTAGCGGTGAACCGCGAAGACGCGCTGGTCCAGCTCGAGAGCCATGAGCCACAGGTACTCTGTTGGGATACCCGACTCGGCGCAGAGCTCCCGATGAGCGGGCCAGGGATCTCGATCTTGCTACTCGGCGACGAGCTCTGCACGCTCCCCGAGGCAGAGTGCACGGAGAGGCTTCTGCCGGACACGTACATCGAGGGCCTTCGGCAGGCCATCAATCGAGAGTACGAGCTTCGTCGCCTCTTGATACAGTTGCGAGAGGCCCACGGCGTCGAAACGCAGCGCCGCTTGCTGCTTGCGCGTGCCGCCGATGGCATCGTCGTCGTGGATGCGGCGTGCCGCGTACTCTTTGCAAATGCTTCCGCCGGCGCAATGCTCGGTGTCGAGTACGAAGATCTGATCGGCGAGCCCTTCGAGCATTCGATTCCGGAGGAATCCAAGCCAAGCACCTATCGAGTGGAGCAACCCAACGGCCTGGTGTCTGCGCTGACGGCGACCGCGATAGTATCGATCTGGGATGGGCGCGACGCGACCATCATTCAGATGCAGCCAGCGTTCCGACCAAGTGCCCCTCCGGCCGCCAGTTCGAGCGCACCGCCTTTGATGCCCGGGGCGCGTGTCTCCGAAGACCGCCTTCGTACGGTTGGACGCCTTGCCGCAGGCCTCGCCCACGAGGTGAACAATCCACTCACGTTCGTCCTTGCAAACCTCGAAAGCTTACGCGAATCCCATCAAGCCATCCGTCGTTTCGTCCGTAAACTGAGGGTCGATCTGGCTACCAAGGAGGCGATCACCCCCCAATCTTTCGAGCAGATCGCAGGAGACTCGAATCTGCAGGAAGTCATCGACGATGCCGCCGACATGCTCACCGACTGCTACAAGGGCACGCACCGCATTCAAGACATCGCCCGGAGCCTCGGGACTTTTTCGCGGGCCGACGAAAGTCAGGCCGAGATGCTGGACATCACCCGGATCGTCGATGACGCCTGTGCCATGGTCTTCAATCAGATTCGCTATCGAGCCCGACTGGTGAAGCGCTTCGAGCCCATTCCGATGATTGCAGGGTATCCGGGCCAAATCGCGCAAGCGCTGGTCAACATGCTGACCAATGCCGCCGAGGCAATCGAGGGCGGGGCCTACGCGCAGCACCGGATCATCGTCTCGACGCGAGTCGAAGAGGAGCAGGTCGTCATTGCGGTGAGTGACACCGGCGTTGGCATCGACGACTCGCTTCGCGAACAAATCTTCACGCCGGGCTTCACGACCAAGGCTCATGCTGGCGGGCTCGGTCTGGGTCTGAGCGCCTGCCAACGTGTTGCGCACGAGCACGGTGGGCGGCTCGACGTTCAGCGCCTTCCCGACGGCGGGAGCTGTTTCACGTTGATCCTTCCGTTCGACACCGGGCTCACCGTCGTCGAGCCGACTCGCGACAGTCGACCGATCTCCGAGACTCCCCTCGAGCGGTCTCGACTCCTGATCATCGACGACGATGCGATGGTTCTCTCGGCACTCCGAAGACGTCTGCACCCACGCTACGACGTGGTCACAGTCCTCGGTGGTGTCGAGGCGCTCGCACGCCTCGCCGAAGACGCGGCCTTCGACTCGATCATTTGCGACCTGATGATGCCGGAAGTCGACGGGAAGTCGTTCTATGACGCCATCCAAAAAGAGCACCCCGAGTTGGCTGACCGGATCGTGTTCATGAGTGGCGGCGCCTTCACGCCTCGCCTGCGGAAGTTCGCCTCTGCGGTGTCCAATCCGGTCCTGCAGAAGCCGGTGAGCAGAGAAGATCTCGAGGCCATGCTCGGTGCACGCCGCGACGACGTGCCTGTCGAACGACGATCAGTCGTTCCTTAGGCCTAGCTCTTTCATCTTGTTCTGGAGGCTCTTGCGCGAGATCTTGAGGAGTCGGGCCGTGTGGGTGACGTTGCCCCCTGTTTGATCGAGCGCCCGCCCGATGAACTCGCGTTCGAGCTTGAGCGTAGCTTCCCGAACCGCCTCCTTGAGCCCCGTCTCGCCGGGTATCGGACTGCTGACCCCGACGAGGCCCGGTTCGAGCTCGCCCTTCGTCTCTCGGATCTCCGCGGGAAGATGCTCTGTGCCGACCTCACCATCTTCGGCGAAGATCATGCATCGCTCGACCACGTTCTCGAGCTCCCGGATGTTTCCTGGCCAAGCATAGCGGAGCAAGCGCTCGCGCGACTGCTCGTCGAAGCCCGTCACGGAGCGATCGAGCTTGGCGTTGAACTTTCGTACGAAATGCTCGAGCAGAAGCGGAATGTCGCTCGGTCGAGCGCGCAGGGGCGGCAGGTGCACGTGCACGACATTGAGGCGGTAGTAGAGATCCTCACGAAAACCGCCTTCAGCGATGCTCTCCTTGAGGTTCCGGTTCGTCGCTGCGACGAGCCGGATGTCGACCGTGATCGTCTTGATGCCGCCGACTCGTTCGAACTCTTGCTCCTGAAGCGCGCGCAGGAGCTTCACCTGCATGCTGACCGGGATCTCGGCGATTTCGTCGAGAAACAAGGTTCCCCCATGCGCCAGCTCGAAGCGCCCTGGCTTGCTCGTGACCGCCCCGGTGAACGCCCCTCTTTCGTATCCAAACAGCTCACTTTCGAGCAGGTCGGGCGGGATGGCAGCGCAGTTGACACTGACGAAGGGCCTGTTCTTGCGCGCGCTGTTCTCGTGGAGTGCCCGCGCGATGAGCTCTTTGCCCGTCCCGCTTTCGCCGGTGATGAGGACCGTGCTGGGCGTATCGGCGACCTTCTCAATCGCGTCGTAGACGCCGACCATCGGCTCGGACTCCCCGATGATCCGATAGCGGCCCCGCTCGTTTGGGTCTCCGCTCACGTGTTTCTGGGAGAGCTCGCGCGTTCGGGCTGCCTTGGCGACCACCGCTCGGAACTCCGCCCGGTCGAAGGGCTTGGTCACATAGTCGAACGCACCGAGCTTGAGGGCCTCCACTGCGGTGTCGACTGTACCGTGTGCGGTGATCATGATCACCGGCACGTTCGGAAAACGTCCGCCGACCGCCTTGAGGACTTGCATTCCGTCGAGCTTGGGCATGCGAAGATCGGTGATGAGGACATCGATGTGATGCTCCGCCATGGCCTTGAGAACGGCCTCTCCGTCGGCGACGCAGTGCACTTCGTACCCGTCATGCTGCAGCTGCGCTCGCAAAACGCGCCGCAAATTGTCCTCGTCATCGGCGACTAGGACCTGTTTGGTTTCGCCCACGTTGGGCAGTGTAGTGCAGCACGCTCCGCTGTACAGACGCCTCGGCGGAGCTCAGCTCGCGACGCTCAGCCGTTGCTTGGCGGCCCTGATGACCGTTGCGCGCTTCTTCCGCGCCCGTTCGTAATCCAAAACCGCGGTCGCTTGCGGTCCGGAGAGCCTCTGAACCCGGTTCACGACGTCCTTGGCGGTTAGCTGATCGTAGTTGTGCAGTGGAGCGTCTGCCTTCTTGGCCGCAGCCTTGCCTGGCCTTGGTTTCGCCGCCCTGGGCTTCTTTGCAGGCTTGGAGGCCGCTGGTTTGGCAGCCTTCACCGATTGTTCGAGCCTCTCATCAACCCGGCTTTGTGCTTTTTCGAGCAGACCCCTCGCCGTTTGGAGCACGGTGGTCTCCACCGCCTCGGGCTTGAGTGCCTCGCGGGTGCTCAAAGCCTGCCGCTCGGCGCGATTGAAACGCTCCTTGAGCGCGGTGAGGTAGGCGTCGCGGGTCTGCAGAACGAGGCGCTGCCAATCGAGCACTTCCTTGTGCAAGGCCTTGCCAAAGGCGTCCGCAGACTGGCTCGTGCTGACCGCCAACCTGCTACCCGCGGCGCCCATATCCTGGACGAAGGTCCGACTGGCCTCCCGAGATTCGACGAGAAAGATCTCGCCTGCGTCCCAAGTTTGCTGAAACAAGAGCGTCCCCTGCCGTTGAAGCCGGGTGCTGCTCCGACGAAGTTGGTTGTTGCGAATCATATCTCCATCCTCTCCTGGATGACGCAGCGCGTTATCCAGACTGACGATAGCTACGAACCCGCCCGCGTCAAGATCATCCCGAAACCGTGAACCCTTTCCCCAGTTCGCATAGACTTTCGGGCTAGTGACCCTTGTGGCCTTGCGAACGCTAGTCGTAGACGACTCGAGCTCCGTCCGGAAGCTCCTCTGTGAGCTCTTGCGCGAGCGAGGTCACCAAGTGACGATGCTGGAAACCGCCGAGGCGGCCCTCGAGGCCCACCTGCGCGAGCCCTTTCAGCTGATGCTCGTCGATTGGACCTTGGCGGGGATGTCCGGCCTCGACCTCTGCCGAGCTGTCCGCAGCCGCCCCGGCGGCGAGAACGTGGTCATTGTGGTCATCACCGGCCGCAATCGTGCTGATGACCTGCACGCGGTGCTCGACGCTGGCGCATCAGACTACGTTTCGAAGCCCATCGATCCGGAGATCCTGGATACCCGGCTGCTGATCGCCGAGCGGTCGATCCGGGACGGTAATCGCCACGCTGCCGAGCGGCAAGAGATGGAGTCCCGCCTCGCGTTTGCAGATCGAATGGCCTCGATCGGCACCCTCACGGCCGGTGTTGCCCACGAGCTGAACAACCCGTTGATGTACGTGCTCTCGAATCTGCGACTCATGCGGGAGGAGATCGACACCCAGCCCGACGCAGAGTCGCTGGAGCTCGCTCGGCAGCAGCTAGACGAGGCGATTCATGGTGCCGTTCGCATGCAGAACATCGTCCGCGACCTCAAGACCTTCTCCCGCGTCGACGACGAGCAACGAGGCAATGTCGACGTACAGAGCGTCCTCGAATCGTCCATCAACATCTGCTGGAATGAAATCCGCCACCGCGCGACGCTCGACCGAGACTTTGGCGAGACACCAGCGGTGGATGTCAACGAATCTCGGCTAGGCCAGGTATTTCTGAACCTATTGATCAACGCCGCCCAAGCGATGCCCGAGCGCCCGGTGGCGGAGAACCGCATCACGGTGCGCAGCTACACCGACGAGGAGGGCTGGGCAGTGGTCGAGGTCAGCGACAACGGCACCGGCATCGCGCCCGAGCGCATGAGCCATGTCTTCGAGCCCTTCTTCACGACCAAGGGCATTTCCGAAGGGACCGGCCTCGGGTTGTCGATCTGCAGAAGCATCATCCGAGACGCCGGAGGGACGATCCAGGCGCAGAGCGAGCCCGGTCGCGGAAGCACGTTCGTGGTGCGGCTACCCGCTTCGATCCGGGCGCACGCGTCGGAACGAGCGCATCCGCCGTCAACAGCCACCGCTGGCTCGAGCGCATCGGTCGTCGTGATCGACGATGAGCCCTTGGTCGGTCGATCGATCCGGCGCGCGCTCCGCGGACACGAGGTGGACGTTTTCTCGAGCGGTAAAGAAGCCATCGCGCGCCTCTGCTCAGAGGAACCCTTCGACGTCGTCTTCTGTGACCTGATGATGCCGGAGGTCAGCGGAATGGAAGTGTTCCGACAAGTGTCAACGCGACGCCCCGAGGTCGCGTCGCGCTTCGTCTTCATGACGGGCGGGGCTTTCACCGCAGAAGCCAGAGCGTTTCTAGAGGAAACTCGGCTGCCCTGTCTCGAAAAGCCCTTCGAGCTCGGTCGGATCCGAGACTTGGTGAGTGAGCGAGCCGAGGGCGCTTCCCCCGACCTGGTGGCGATGGGTGGATTCGAACCACCGACCTAGCGCGTATGAAACGCCCGCTCTAACCACCTGAGCTACATCGCCAGCGGGGCGCGAGTATAGGCATGGGCGCAAAGCGCGCAATGTGGGCTAGCGTCCGAGCCTGAATCCGAGCTTGGCACGGCCCTGGGATTGGTTTATGGCCGGGGTCGTGTCTAGAAACGTTCGTTTCTTCCAGCTCGTCGCCCTCGCCTTGCTTGCCCCTGCCATCCCGGCGTTCGCGCAGTCGGGCGGCTGGGGTGAGCCTATCGCAGCCCCCAGCAAGGCCGAACCGGCCCTGCAGCCGGCGGACCCGGAGCCCGCTCCGAGGGCACGACCGGAGCCAGGTCCAGCCGAGCCTTCCCGAGCGGAGCCCAATCCGGATTGGGCCGACGCGGCCCCGACCGCTGAGGAGCAGCGTTCGACGGAAAATCCCGACTGGGTCGAAGAGACCGAGCCGCCGGTCATCGAGAACACGAAACGCCGGGCGTCGGAGGCATACGACATTCGCTATGCGAACCGCAGTCTGACGATGCCTCGAGGCATGATGCGCGGCACGTTCGACACCGTGGTCGGCCGACGCACCGAAGGTGCGCAAATAGACCCTCCATTTGGGACGACCGGCACCATCTCCACGATGAGCTTCGGTGTCTCGATCACCCTTGCCGAAGATTTCGAGATTGGATTCTCGCGTTACCGAATGGGCTCATACCCGGATATCGGCATCTTTCAGGGCTTCAGTTTTGGCGGCGAAGGGCTGATCAGCTTCAGCATGTCACCAGACGCGAAGTTCGGAGACATTCCGTTCTACGCTCGCTTCGAAGCAATCGATCGCGAACACGCGAAGCTGGGCTTCGACGCGGTGTTTCGGATTCCATCACGGACGGAGTTTGGATTCCTCGGCGGTATTCCTCTCCGCTTCATTGCTCAGGAGCAGCTCGCGTTCGACACCGGTGTCCAGTTCGCCGTGGACAGCAATCCCGCAGGGCCATCGGTCTGGACCCTGAACATCCCTTTCACGTTCGTCGCCAACGCCACCGATCAGCTGTTCGTGAAGCTCAGCAGTGGTATGACCTTCTTCGATCTGGGTCACACGATTCGCACCGCTACCTCGGGCCTGGTTCAAGGCCCGTTTTACTTCTTCCCGCTCGGCGCAAGCGTCGGCGGTACGGTCGAAGCCGGCACCACGATGATGGATATCTTTGCGAGCTTCCGCTTTCCAGCACTCTATGGTTTCACCACGCGAGCTTCCGAGCTGAACGCGGAGAGCTGGCAAGTCACCGTTGGCGTCAACCTCTACTCGCCCGTTCTGTTCAAGGGCAGCGCGCTCTGATGATCTACGAGCTCGGTGAGCGTCGCGTACGAATCGAAGGCGAAGTCTACGTCGCCCCGTCGGCCGACGTGATCGGCTCGGTCGTCCTCAAAGACAAGTGCAGCGTCTGGTTCAATGCCGTTGTGCGTGGCGACTCGGAGGAGCTCGTGGTTGGCGAGCAAACCAACATCCAGGACGCGGCGGTCCTTCATACCGATCCCGGCATCCGCCTCGTCCTGGGACGCGGCGTGACCGTCGGCCATCACGCCATGGTGCACGGCTGCGAGGTGGGCGACTTCAGCCTCATCGGCATCCACGCCGTGGTTCTCAACCATGCCAAAATCGGCAAGTACTGCACGATTGGCGCCAACGCGTTGATCACTCAGGGGCAGGAAATCCCGGACTACTCGGTCGTGCTGGGCTCCCCCGGCAAGGTCGTTCGCCAGCTCGCCCCCGACAAGGCCTCGAGCCTCGAGAAGAGCGCCGCGGGCTATGTGAGCCGCGCGCGCGAGTACCTGGAGGCTCTCCGAGCGGACGAGCGTTTCGCCTGACTAGATTCGGTCGGGCAGCATTCGTTCGCCGAGCTCTTCGCAAAGCGCTTCGAGCGCGGAACGGTCGGGGCCTTTCCAACGGAGCTCGTCCAACGATTCCACGATCGGGACGTCGGTGCGCAAGGTCGCAAGCGTTCGATAGAGCATCGCATCGTCGCGATGTTCGCGAAGGTTCTGCGCAAGGCTCGCCCCGCCGCGGACCTTCACGCCCCAGTCGAGATGATCGTCGGAGATGTTCTCCAGGTGAACGAACTCTGCGAGCACCGCAGACGCGCTCTTCGCCCCCCAGCGCGCGATGCCAGGGATTCCATCGGCCATGTCACCGACCAGCGCCAAGTAGTCCGGGATCGATTCCGGCGACACCCCGAACTTCTCGCGAACCCCGTCTTCGTCCAAGGTGATCCCGCGGCGCCGGTCGAACGTCACCACTTCGCTAGCGCGCACGCACTGACAAAGATCTTTGTCTGGCGAGCAAATGACCACCTGCTCGACCTCGGGCGAGTCGCCAAACTTGGCGGCGGCCGCTGCCAGCGCGTCGTCCGCCTCGAATTGCACCATAGGCCAGGTCACCATGCCCAGGGCTCGGCTCGCGCGCTCGACGAGTGGGAACTGAGCAAAGAGCGCAGGCTCGAGGCCTTCGCCGGTCTTGTAGCCTTCGAAGAGGGCGTTACGGAACGACTCGACTGTCTGGTCGAACGCGCAGCCAAGGTGCGTGACCGCTGGGTCCCGGAGCATCACCGCCATCGAGCGCATGAAGCCCCGGGTCGCGCCGACCTCCTGCCCGGTCCGCGACTTTGCCTCCGGCGCACCGAACCAGGAGCGAAAGAGCTCGTAGGTTCCGTCGATCAGGTGGACCTTCATCCTCCGCTCTTATTGCAGTTCCACGCCGAGACAGCACGCAGTTGGCAGAAGGACTCGCATTACGAGGACTTGTGGGACGATCTTCTACATATGGCCGAAGGCGGACTGCCCTGCCGCGGGGTAGGGGTTGCGAAGCCGACTGTAAGATAGTCACGTACATCAAACCCCCAAGTATTGCGGGTTTTTTTTCGCATGCCCCAACATCTAGTAGCATGCGAGTAATGACCATACATAAAGTGTCATCTACTGCGATTTGAGCCTCGGAGTTCCATGACTCGATGCGAAACATTGGAATTAACCCCTATTCGAAGGGTACAAGGGCTCGATATTGCTGCAGAAAAGAAGAAAGCACACGAGGCTGATCGTTTCTGCTTGACTGGCCCCGCCCCTCGGAGCTACTTCGCAGGCTCGCCCCAAGCGGTTGTGGTGGCTGGGAGGCTGCCATCGCAACCTATTGTGGGGCGATTGTGGATAGTGGGTGGGTCACCTGGGGACGAAGGGTGAATTCTACCTGGATGGTGAGTTGCGTCTGGTTGGAGGTATGCTGTGGCGTTGGATACGAGGGGAATGAGTAGCAATCTAGAGATCGAAGGTGCCCGGCGAGCGGAAGTTTCGCAGAATGCGGGCGGTCTTTCGATGGAACGCAAGCTGACCGAGGCGGGTACAGACCCGCTGGAGGCGGTGGAATACGTCCTTCGCGACAGCCAGATCACCAGCTCGGACGGCTCGGTCGTCTTCGAGCTGAAGGGAGCACAGGTCCCTGAAGGCTGGAGCCAGCTCGCGACCGACATCGCGGTGTCCAAGTACTTCCGCAAAGCCGGCATCAACGGAGACAAGAACCTCGGCGAGCGCAGTGTTCGTCAACTCGTCTATCGCGTGGCGCACTCACTCCGCGAGGCGGGTGACAAGTTCGGTGGTTACTTCGCCGACCAAGAGGCAGCGGACACCTTTGAGGCTGAGCTCTCTCACCTACTCATCCATCAGAAGGCGGCATTCAACTCCCCGGTCTGGTTCAATTGCGGCCTTTATCAGCGCTACGGCATCGAAGGCTCGGGGGGAAACTACGCCTGGGATCCGGAGAAGGACGTCATCTTCGAGACCAGCACGGCGTACGAGAACCCACAGTGCTCCGCCTGCTTCATTCAGGCCGTCAATGATGACCTCATGGCGATCTACGAGCTGATCAAGAACGAAGCGCGCCTCTTCAAGTATGGCTCGGGCACCGGCACCAACTTCTCGAAGATTCGCGGCAAGCAGGAGAAGCTCTCGGGCGGCGGCACCTCAAGCGGCCTCATGAGCTTCCTCGAAGTACTCGACCGCGCGGCAGGCGCTACGAAGTCCGGCGGCACGACACGACGCGCCGCGAAGATGGTCTGCCTCGACATGGATCACCCGGAGGTCGTCGACTTCATCGAGTGGAAGGTTCGCGAAGAGAAGAAGGCGAGGGCGCTGATCGAAGCCGGTTATGAGTCCGACTTCAACGGCGAGGCCTACCATACGGTCTCCGGTCAGAACTCGAACAACTCCCTTCGCGTGACCGACGAGTTCATGAATGCAGTCGAGACCGACGGTGAGTGGAAGACGACGCTGCGCACCAGCGGCGAGGTCTGCGACACGTACCGCGCGCGCGACATATGGCGAAAAGTGGCTCAGGCGGCATGGGCCTGCGCCGACCCTGGCGTCCAGTACGACACCACGATCAACGACTGGCACACCTGCCCGAACACCGACCGGATCAATGCTTCGAACCCGTGCTCCGAATACATGTTTCTCGACAACTCGGCATGTAACCTGGCGTCGATCAACCTTTCGAAGTTCCTCGACGAAGAGGGACGCTTCGACATCGAAGGCTATCGTCAGGCGATCCGCATTCTGATCACCGCGATGGACATCGTGGTCGACTACGCAAGCTACCCCACTCAGGAAATCGCCAAGAACAGCCACAATTTCAGGCCTCTCGGCCTCGGCTATGCCAATCTTGGCACGCTGCTGATGCAGCTCGGTATTCCCTACGACAGCGACGAGGGCCGGACGATCTGCGCCGCGCTCACTTCCATCCTCTGCGGGCATGCCTATGCGACTTCTTCGGAAATTGCGGCGAGCAAGGGTCCCTTCGCGGGCTTCCAGCGCAACCGTCAGCCAATGCTTCGTGTCATGGGCAAGCACCGTGAAGCGGCCTACCGCATCAACGAGGCCGGCGGCCCTGGAATGACCGACGACGAGCCGACCGCTTGCCCCCCCGGGCTGATCCAGGCGGCGCAGGAGGATTGGGACCTGGCTTGCAAGCTCGGCGAGCTCTACGGCTACCGCAACGCGCAGGCGACCGTGCTCGCACCGACCGGAACCATCGGCCTTTTGATGGACTGCGACACGACTGGGATCGAGCCGGACTTCGCCCTGGTAAAGTTCAAGAAGCTCGCGGGCGGTGGTTACTTCAAGATCGTCAACCAGAGCGTTCCGAACGCACTCAAGCGGCTCGGCTACACCGACGCGCAGCTCGCAGACATCGTCGCCTATGTGATGGGCACCAACACTTTCACCGGCGCACCGCACTGCGGGCGCAAAGGCTTGCTCGAGAATGGGCTAACCGAGCGCGAGATCGAAAAGGCCGAGGCTGCCCTTCGCGGGGTGTTCGATGTCGGCGCGGCGCTGGCACCCTGGGTCATCGGCACCGAAGCCTACGAGCGACTCGGGATCGACGCCGCGACCTACAACAAGCCGGGCTTCCATCTGCTCCGCTTCTGGGGACACAGCGACAAAGAGATCGGCGAGATCAACGACGTCGTCATCGGCCGCATGACGGTTGAAGGCGCGCCACACCTCAGGGCCGAGCACCTTCCAGTGTTCGATTGCGCAAACCGTTGCGGCAAGATCGGTGAGCGCTTCATCGATCCCATGGCTCACGTCCACATGATGGCCGCAGCCCAGCCCTTTTTGTCAGGCGCGATTTCCAAGACGGTGAATCTGCCGAAGGAAGCGACCATCGAAGATGTAGAGGAGATCTACGAAGAGGGTTGGAAGCTCGGTCTCAAGGCGATCGCGCTCTATCGGGACGGCTCGAAGTCGTCCCAGCCGCTCAACACCAAGGACGACTCGAAGGGCGAGGAGAAGGAAGAAGCCGCTCCGAAGGCGAAGGCTGCTGCACCCGTTGCCGAGGCTCCGGTCCAGGAGTGGCTCACGCCGCCGACCACCCGGCGCCATCGTCTCCCGAAGAAGCGTAGCGGCTTCACTCAGGAAGCGCGTGTGGGTGGACACAAAGTATTCCTTCGCACAGGCGAATACGTGGACGGCTCGCTCGGTGAGATCTTCATCGACATGCACAAGGAAGGCGCTGCCTTCCGCTCCCTGATGAACTGCTTCGCGATCAGTGTGTCGATGGGCCTCCAGCACGGTGTGCCGCTGGACGCGTACGTCCGGCAGTTCACCTTCACACGCTTCGAGCCGCAGGGCATCGTCGAGGGTCATCCGAACATCAAGTTCTCGACTTCGATCATCGACTACGTCTTCCGCGTGCTCGGTGTCGAGTACCTCAAGCAATACGACTTCGCGCAGGTGCCGCCGAAGGAGGAGCAGGAAGAGCTCCAGAATCCAACCGACGTCGCCGCGGCGCATCGCCTCGAAGGCGCGCAGTCAAGCGAGCCGCCGCCGGCGATCGAGCCGGCCGAGCAGGTCACCTTTGGCTTCGATGACGGAGGCCACCAGGCGAACGCGCTCGACCAACAGCTCGGCGAGATGATGGGGGACGCACCGATGTGCGACAAGTGCGGGCACATCACGGTTCGCAATGGGGCCTGTTATCGCTGTCTGAACTGCGGCAACTCCATGGGCTGCTCCTGACCGGGCGATCCGCTGCTAGTCAGGCGCTCGCACAAGGGCCGCGCAATGGGGATGATCGGCCCATCCCTTCCCCTCAGCGGTATCTAGAATTGAGCTGAAACGCCTAGGCATGAACCCGCGTCGGGCTCAGCCTGGAAGTCCGATCACCAACAAGAAGCCGAGTGCCCAGACGCAGAGCACTGCAATCAACGAACGCATCGTAGCCTCCCATTTCAACTGGCCCACCATCGGGTCGCTATATCGGAATTCTGGGATCATTCGACTTGGCTTTCCATACGTAATTCTTATCCTTTTTTGCCGGAGTAAGAGCTGTGCGCGGACAGGCTCTCATGGGGCGGGTTCGGTGCCAGCCACAGCGGCGCTGTCAGCCCGCGAGAGCGACTCGCTGCTTTGCAGCCGTCTTCGTCGGGCTCTACACCTCTCTCATGCGCCTCTCCTTCTACAAGTACGAAGGTCTCGGAAACGATTTCCTGATCATCGAGAAGGAAGAGCTTGGCGGCACCCCACTCACGACCGATCAGGCCGTTGCGCTCTGCGATCGGCATCGCGGGGTCGGAGCCGACGGTGTGCTGCTACTCGATCTTGCCACGCCTTCGATGCACGTCATCAACTCCGATGGCTCGGTTCCCGAGATCTGCGGCAACGGACTTCGTTGCGCCGCCTTGCATCTTGCGCGTCGTGCCGGCGCGACAGCGCTCGAGGTGACGCTCGATACCCTGGCAGGGCCGCATCCCTGCATCGTCGTGAATCGGCCACAGGCTGAATCGGTCGCCGTGCAGATGGCGCCGCCGTCTCTTCGGCCGGCCGACCTCCCGCTGAGCTCGGCGACGCCCTGGCTCGATCACCCGCTCTCGGTCGATGGGCGCACGGTTCACCTGAGTGGCGTCTCGATGGGCAACCCGCACGCAGTGACCTTCGACGAGCTTGGCGACGCGCGCTTCGAGCTTGGCCCAGCGATTCAACGTGACCCGCATTTCCCGCGAGGCGTCAATGTCGGCTTCGTTTCGGAGCGTGAAGGGAGCAGCATGCGTTTGGACGTTCTCGAGCGAGGCGCAGGCTGGACCCAGGCCTGCGGAACCGGCGCCTGTGCGGCCGCCGTTGCGGCGGTCGAGACGGGGCGGGCCGAGCGAGGCGAGCAACTCAGCATCCGCCTTCCGGGCGGAACGCTGGCGATTACCGTCCGCGCACCAGGCGACACAGTCCTCATGGAAGGCCCTGCACGCTTCATTTTTCTCGGCGAAGTCGAGCTCTAGCTGGCGGATTGCAAGACCACCGGATTCAGTCAACTTTGCCGGATGGCCCGTACCTTCCTTGGAGCGCTCACTGTGCTCACCGTCTCCTTGTCGGCAATCGGCTGCGGCAACGACGATCGCGCCTCGATACCGGTCGACGAATTTGGCCGCTGCGCGGATTTCGAACCCCTCCGCCAGGTCTATTGGGGCGACACACACATCCACACCAATCTCTCGTTCGACGCCAACATGCAGGGCACGCGGACCTCACCAGAGGACGCCTACGATTTTGCCCGAGGCGAGGCGATTTCGCTCCAGCCTTACAACGAAGACGGTACTCCGACTCGGATGGCGCAGATCGATCGCCCTTTGGATTTCGCCATGTTGAGCGACCATGCGGAGTTTCTTGGGACGCTGAAGGTCTGCCTCGATCCGACCTCAGCAAGCTACGATACGCCGCAATGCGAGAGCTACCGCGCTTCACTCGAATTCAACGCCGACCCCGGTGCTGCGGAGGGAGTCTTCATCACGGTCAACGTCCTGCTCTCCTTGCCACCTCAAGAGACACGCTATCCGGCGCTCTGTGGACCAGGCGACGCAGCCTGCCTCGAGGCGGGCCTGGACGTCTGGGCTGGGGTCGTCGATGCCGCACAATCCGCGTACGATCGCAGCGATCGCTGCCAGTTCACCACCCTTGCCGGCTACGAATGGAGCGCCGGCCCCGGCTCGGCGAATCTCCACCGCAATATCATGTTCAAGAACGAGAACGTGACGGCGGTGCCGTACAACTACTTCGACGAGCCCTACGTGGAGGGCCTCTGGGACCGCTTGCGGGAGGAATGCATCGACGCCGACACGGGCTGCGAAGTGCTGACGATTCCTCACAACAGCAACCTCTCCGAGGGCCGCTATTTCGAGAACGAGATGGCCAACGGAGACGTGTTCACCGCCGAGTACGTCGAAGCGCGAAACCAGATGGAGCCGATCATCGAGATCTACCAGCACAAGGGCGCTTCGGAATGCCTGCCCCGGCCCGGCTCTGCGACGGCGGATGAGCTCTGTGGCTTCGAGATCATTCCGTTTTCCAACCTGGCATGGACCAACCTGGAGCGGATTACACCGCCAGACCCAAAAGGCTTTCTGCGCGTGGCCTATGGAGAGGGCATGAAGCACGAAGCAAGCCTCGGGACCAACCCATTTCAGTATGGCATCAGCGCTGCGACCGACACGCACGTCAGTGCCTCGGGCTTCGTGTCGGAGGACGACTTCAAGGGTCATGGCGGCGCAGGTCAACCGAACCGCTTCCTTCCCCCGCCCCAAGGCTTCCCCGATATCGAGTACCTGAGCCCCGGTGGCCTGACCGCGGTTTGGGCCGAAGAGAACGCGCGTGACGCGATTTTCTCGGCGATCCGTCGCAAGGAGACCTTCGGCACCAGCGGGCCTCGGATCCTCGTGCGGATGTTCGGCGGCTGGGACTACCCCGAAGATCTCTGCAGCGCCGAGGACCTGGCCGCGCAAGGCTACGAAGGCGGGGTTCCCATGGGCGGAACGCTTGGCCCGCAACCCGGCCCCACTTCACCGGTGTTCGTCGTGTCGGCCAAGCAGGACGCGGCGGGCGCTCCTCTGCAGCGCATTCAGATCGTGAAAGGCTGGCTCGACGGCGACGACTACCAAGTGAAGGTCTACAATGTCGCTGGCGACAAGAACAACGGGGCGACCGTCAACCTCAGAACCTGCGACACGCAAGGCGCAGATTCGGCAGACCTCTGCGCCGTCTGGCAGGACCCGAGCTTCGATTCCACGCAGCGCGCCTACTACTACGCTCGCGTCCTCGAGAACCCGACCTGTCGCTGGACCACCTTGCAGTGTTCCCAGGCCGACTACAACTGCAACGAATGGGACTTCGAGGCCTGCAAGGCGCTGAAGATGAACCAAGAGAGCAGCTACACCTGTGATTGCTGCGATCCGGCCATCGGCCTGCGACCGGACATCTGCGACGGCGTGAGCTGCGATGATCCTGGCGCACTGCCTGAGATCGAAGAGCGCTGCTGCCACCAGGTGGAGCCGGCCATCCAGGAGCGCGCCTGGACTTCACCGATCTGGTATCAACCCCCGCGCTGATGCTGCGGCCGCTCCTCCACTTCTTCCTGATTGGCGGCCTGCTGTTCGGCGCCAAAGCCATCTACGCGCGGAATCGAGCCGAGGGGCCGGAGATCGAGGTCCGGGTGGCGGCCGACGCCAGTGAAGCAGAGGTCGACAATGCGGTCCGCGAGGCAATTCTGCTCAACGAGGCCCGGCGCTATCGCTGGGATCGAACCGACCCGGTCGTGTACACACATCTGGTTCGCAACATGCGTTTCATCGAACCAGACTCCCCGGACGACGACCCGACCCTGTTCCAGCGCGCCGTCGAGATGAACATGCAGGCCCACGATCCGATCGTTCGGGCGAGGTTGCTCTATCGCGCCGGCGCGGCGCTCGAGTTTGTGCCCGAGGATCGCATGCCGGGCCGCGAAGAGCTCGAAGAGCACCGCCGCGCGCACGGCGACCGTTTCGAACGTGAGGGGCGCCTGCGTTTTCAGCACGTGTTCTTGAGCCGCTCGAAGCGCGGCGAAAGCCTTCTGTCCGACGCACGGGAGATGCGGCAACGACTCTCAGAGCTCGGCGATGCGGCGCCGACGGGGCTTGGCGACCCCTTGCCGGGCCTTCGTTCCGAGCAATTCGCGACACCATCGGAGCTGAAAGACGAGTACGGCTTGGAGCTGGCAAAGATCGTGGAGGAGGCCATCCTGGGCGCCTGGCGCGGCCCGGCCACCTCGGTGTACGGCCTTCACTTCATCAAGGTCATCGACGTCGACCCGCCCTACGTGCCCGCGCTCGACGTCATCGCGGCCGAAGTCCGTGCCGATCGGCTCCGCGAAATCCGCAAGGAGCTTCGCGAGGAGCGCATGGCCGCGCTTCGCCAAGCCTATCGAGTCCAGATCGAGAGGTCGCCCTGATACGGATCTCCCTGCTGCTGATCCTCGCTGCCCTCGGGCTAGGCTCTCCGAAGCGTGCCAGCGCCCATCCGCTCGCGCCTTCGGTGCTCTCATTAGAGCAGCACGCCGACGGAACGGTCACCATGGGCTGGCGAGCACCGCGCAAGCGTCCGACGGGGCAATCGCTCAGGCCCCTGATCCCCCAATCCTGCGCGCAGCTCGGCCAGACGACGCGTCAGAAGACCGAAGATGAAACCGCCATCATCGAGACGACCGAGCTCCGCTGTGAGCCCCCAGACATGCTCGGCACCGTGGTTCGGGTGGATGGCCTCGAGGGCTCGAGCGTCAACGTCGTCGTCCGCATCGTTCGTGCCGACGGCGAGGTGCACCACGCGATCCTCGACACCGGCACGCCGGCGTTCACCGTCGTCGCCCAAGAAGACGAGTCGCATTCCTTTTTCGAGTACCTGATGCTCGGCGTCGGACACCTGCTCACCGGCTGGGACCACCTGACCTTCGTCCTCGGGCTGCTGATCCTTTTCGGCTGGCACCGTCGGCTCATCGCGGCCGTCACCGCGTTCACTCTGGGTCACAGCATCACCCTCGCGCTTTCGGTCTTGAGAATCGTGTCGCTCCCCACGGTTCTCGTCGAAGCCCTCATCGCTCTGACGATCGTCGTGCTCGCGCTGGAGATCCAATCGGGCAAGCACGGTCCGGTCTGGAAGCATCCCTGGGCGCTGCCCGGCGCCCTCGGCCTTCTTCACGGCCTTGGCTTTGCATCGGTTCTCTTCGATGCGGGCCTCCCTAGCGATGAGATCCCGCTTGCGCTCCTTGGTTTCAATCTCGGTCTCGAAGTCGCACAACTTGGAGTGATTGCGGTTGCCTGGCTCTGCTTCGCGGCCATGCGTTCGGCGCTCCCATCGACCTGGCGGAGCAATCGAGCCGTGCCTGCCTACGTCATCGGGTCGCTGGCAGCGTTCTGGGTCATCGAACGGACGCTCGCGGCCTTCGGCATCGTGGTTTAGAGGCGGCCTGTCTTGATAGCGGACAGGTAGCCGCGCAGCTCGGCGGCGGCCTTTGTCTTGTCGAAGGGCACGAGCGGCGAGGGAGCGCCCTCGGCCAAGGCGGCATCCAGGTGCTCGAGGAAGAGGGTGCATTCGTCCGTAGCCAGCCCAAGCGTGGCGTCGTCGATCGCATCGCGCTCCCTCAGCGCGCTGACGGCTCGAGTCAGCGGCCCACGGCGCTCGTATTCGGTGCCGCGACTCAGACGCAGCCCAAGCACTCGGAAGTGGCGCAGGAACTCTCCTGTGAAAGCGAGGTCGGCCTCGTCGCCCGATCGGTCCGGCGTCAGCAAAGCGGCCGACGCTTTCGCGATGAACGCTTGCAAGATGAAGCGAAACGCCCAGATGTCTTGATGGAGGTTCCGTTGCACGCGCTCGCTCTTGCGTTCGGGGCGTTCTGACCAAGCCGGCCGGCTGATTCCGTGGAGCTGCTTGGCGGCTTCTTTGACGGTGGCGCGAAGCCCGAGCAAGCCATCGTGCATGCGCTCGGCCGCAAGCGCGTCGAGCCCTTCTGCGCCGAGCTCGGGCAGAGGATCATTGAGCACCGATCGGGCTTTCGCGTGAATGCTGATCGCGATCGCGTCGACCGAGAGCAGTCTCTTACCGAGCTCATCGGCGAAGGTTTCGACTTCCTGGACCAAGAGAAAGCGACTGAGCGCCGCAAGCTCTCGACGGACCGCTGCGGCCACGACGTGTGCGCAATAGATGCCTTCGTGTTCCCTTAGCTGACGGTCAGCGATGCCGAGGAAGCGATGATCGCGAAGCAAGGTGAGGAAGCAAATCATCGAGGCGCTCTTGGCCCCGTCGCCTTCCCAGGACTCGAGCTCCGGAGGTAGACCAGCGGTACCTGCGAGCTCTGCGGCACTGGAGAGCTCCAGCGGCTCTGGTGGCTGGAAGAACCGGTTGCACCGGAGCTCACGCACAAAAAGGTCGCAGCTTGCCTGAAACGCCTCCGCGTCGACGTGCGCTAGCTCCGCGAGCTGCTCGTTGACCCGAAGCGCATCGCGCAACGAGCGTTCGAGCGCGCGCAACGAGCACTCGGGCTCGCCAACTGTCAAACCGATGAGGGCCGATTGCGTCACTCCGTCACCTCGCAATCGGCGGGCGAGCTGCATCGCCCAGCCGTAGGCGACACGGACCGCGAGGAGCTGCGGATGGAAGTCGGTCACCGGATCCGAGAGCGCCTGGTTCTCCAAGTCACGGAAGGCAACCAGCCCTGAAAGCACGGCTTGAAGTGGCAGCAAGGCATCTTCGCGTTGCTCGTCGGTCAGCGCCGCACGCCAGCGCTCGAAGAGCTGCGCATCGGCTGGCGACCAGCGCTCGGCCGACGAAAAAAGGCCCTCATTGGCCGGTCTTGGGGAGGAATTCACGGGGGATAGGGTTCTAACAACGCCTCTCGAAAAGGCGCGGAGTCTTCGAGGACAGCTTCAGAACAGGTCGGTCTGTGCTTTGGCCGGCTGCTCTTTGCCGAGATGCTCGAAGGCGTGTCGGGTCGCCACACGTCCCCTCGCCGTGCGCGCCAAGAGGCCCTTCTGAAGAAGGTACGGCTCGTACACGTCTTCGAGCGTATCGCGCGGCTCACTCAGCGCGGCCGCCAAGGTTTCGATGCCGACGGGG
>Ga0209536_100003684_pt1 | contig 24503 bp, 16 predicted proteins | sample DeeMarSeWOR28_12_FD_187461 | JGI IMG/M metagenome (GOLD analysis project Ga0209536, IMG submission 187461) | Marine sediment microbial communities from White Oak River estuary, North Carolina - WOR-2-8_12 (SPAdes) (version 2) | ecosystem: Environmental > Aquatic > Marine > Intertidal zone >...
TATTCTTCCCCTACCATCAACTTAATCCGCTCCCAGGGTTTCAAATTCTCTTCCTCGGCCAAAATCGTCTTCAACTCAAACATCTCATCGCGCATGGCGGCGGCCTTCTCGAACTCAAGGTTCTTGGCGGCTTCTTTCATCTGCTTATCCAATTCCGCGATGATTTTCTGTAATTCGCCGCGCGGCATACCACTGCCCTTCACATCATACTTTGCCTGGCGCTCGGCCACGGCGCGCGCTTCCAGCGAGAGACCGTCGGTCAGGTCGCGGATGGCCTTGTGGATGCTGATCGGCGTGATGCCGTGTTCCTTGTTATAGGCCACCTGCTTGGCACGGCGGCGATCCGTTTCGCCAATCGCGAATTTCATCGAATCGGTCATGCGGTCGGCGTACATGATGACCTGTCCACCAACGTGACGAGCAGCGCGCCCGATGGTTTGGATCAGCGCCGTACCGGAACGCAAGAAACCTTCCTTATCCGCGTCCAGGATGGCCACCAGCGATACTTCAGGCAGGTCGAGCCCCTCGCGCAGCAGGTTGATACCTACAATCACATCGAAGACGCCCAGGCGCAGATCTCGCAAGATGCCGACCCGCTCGAGCGTATCGATTTCCGAGTGCAGGTAGTGGACCTTAACACCCAACTCCATCAGGTAATCGGACAGATCCTCGGCCATACGCTTAGTTAGCGTGGTGACGATAATGCGCTCGCCACGTTCTACCCGTTGACTGATCTCCCCAACCAGATCGTCTACCTGTCCCTTGACCGGGCGTACTTCCACTTCGGGGTCTACCAATCCCGTTGGGCGGATGATCTGCTCGACCACCGCGTCTGCTTTCTCCATTTCGTAAGGCCCCGGAGTGGCAGACGTGTAGATGGTATTGCCCATCACTTTCTCGAACTCAGTAAACTTAAGCGGACGGTTGTCCATCGCAGAAGGTAGGCGGAACCCATATTCCACCAGCGTCGATTTACGCGAACGGTCGCCGTTATACATGCCACGGATCTGCGGCACCGTCATGTGACTCTCGTCAATCACCAGCAGGTAGTCGCTGGGCAAGAAATCGATCATCGTCCAGGGCGGCGTGCCCGCAGCGCGTCCATCCAGGTGGCGCGAGTAGTTCTCGATGCCGGAGCAGTAGCCCACCTCCCTAAGCATCTCCAGGTCGTAAAGTGTGCGCTGCTCTAAACGCTGGGCCTCGAGGTGCTTGCCTTCCTGCTTATAAATCGCCAGCCGCTCTTCCATTTCATTTTCGATATTGCTAATCGCTTCTTTAAATCTATCGCCTTCCGTCATGTAGTGCTTGGCAGGGTAGATCGAGGCTTCTTCCGGTTCGTCTAGAATCTCCCCGGTCAGAGGGACGAACTGCATGATGCGTTCTACCTCATCCCCGAAGAAGGTAATGCGGTAACCATTCTTGTCTTCGTAGGCGGGAATGATTTCAAGCGTGTCACCACGCACTCTAAAGGTACCAGGCTTGAGATCCAGATCGTTGCGGGTGTACTGAGATTCGATCAGCTTCCGAATGAGCGCGTTCCGTCGATAAATCTCTCCCACGCGCAGCGTCACCGAGGCTTTGAGAAATTCGTCCGGGCTGCCCAGGCCATAAATGCACGATACCGATGCTACAATAATGACATCCTTGCGGGAAATCAGCGCAGCTGTAGCCGCCAGTCGCATGCGCTCGATCTCCTCGTTGATATCGGTTTCTTTCTCGATGTACAGATCGTGGCGCGGGACGTAGGCTTCGGGCTGGTAGTAGTCATAATACGAAACAAAGTAGGAAACGGCGTTCTCCGGGAAGAAATCCTTGAACTCGGCATACAGTTGCGCCGCCAAAGTTTTGTTGTGCGCCATGATGAGCGCCGGTTTCTGCAACTGTTGAATGACGGAAGCGATCGTAAACGTCTTGCCGGTGCCGGTCGCACCTAACAGGACCTGATGCCTGCTTCCATTCTGGACACCCTGCACGAGCTGACTGATGGCTTCCGGTTGGTCGCCTGTAGGTTGGAAGGGAGCGTTAAGTTTGAATTCCATAAGAGTTTGTGTTTTCCAATAGGGGAACAGCCGTTCTATTATAGTACAATCGGGGAGAAAGTGACAGTCACTTTACCCCCCTCCGCTATGTTTTGGGGATGCTCCGCAAAGATGACTGTCACTTCAGAGAACGAGTATAATAACAGCCGGAGGAACTTGATCAAAATGGAAATTACTTGGTACGGACATTCCTGTTTCCGTCTCACTGAACGCAGCATGGCAACAGTGGTCACTGACCCATACGATAACACCAGCATTGGGTATGATCCCATCAAGCTCAAAGCCGATATTGTGACCATCAGCCACGACGCTTCAGGGCATAACAACACCAAAGCCGTCAAAGGAACTTCGCACGTTATCACCGGCCCCGGCGAATTTGAGATTGGCGGCGTCTTTATCACTGCGGTACAAACGAACGGTCAAGACAAGGATAACGACAACGAACTTCGAAACACCTTATATGTATTCGACTACGATGGCATCACTGTTGCACATCTAGGCGATCTCAAGCGTGTTCCATCACAAAAGGAAGTTGAGACGCTTGGCGCAGTTAACGTGGCGCTGGTCCCCGTTGGCGGCGGAGGCGGCTTGAATGCGGCCAAAGCGGCAGAAGTCATCAGCCTGTTGGAGCCCAACATCGTCATCCCAATGCACTACGCCACCAAAGACTCCAAACTGAAACTCGATTCGCTTGACAAGTTCCTGAAAGAGATGGGGCTCAGTAAATCAGAATCCGAACCATCTCTGAAAGTCACTCGGTCCGGTTTGCCGGATGAAACTCACGTAGTTGTGCTGGATTACCAACGCAACTAGCACCACTGCTGCGGTACAAGGAGAAGCGCGTGCCTGTAAAAGTTTTAATGACCTGGGATATTTCGCCTGAACGCGATCAAGACTATTTTGAGTTTGCAATAGGCAAATTCGTTCCTGGCGTTCAACGTCTGGGATTACAACCTATCGAGGCCTGGGCTACAATTTATGGTGAATATCCACAGATCCAGGTTGGCTTGTTGGCAGATGACGTCAAACGCGCTCACAGTGTACTGGATTCCCCCGAGTGGGCACACTTGGAGGAGCAATTACTAGACTATGTCAACAACTTTTCGTACAAGGTCATCCCGGCCCGGGGAGGCTTTCAATTCTAAGATTACATGAAACACAGACAATCTAAATTGCTGGATTTCTGGCCGCTGTTCTTCCTGCTGACGTTTCTGGAAGCAGCGGTCGCTTTACTTGCCCTGCTGCGCATCCCCTTCGAGACAGCAGGCCCTTCGATTACGCGTTGGCTCTTGATCATTCCATTATTCGGAACAATGATTGCGTCCGCATTTGCAGCTTATTTCTCGTGGCGTAGTATCAATTTTCGCATGCATTGGCTGGATGTTGATAAAAAACCAAAGCTGTACAACTTCCTGACCATCGCATTCCCACTGGTTGCTACGGCGGCAAGCATCGGGGCCTTTATCCTGCGCTGGTGGGAACCCGAACGGCTGTTGCCCTTTTTTGAACGCGCCTGGCCTCTGCTCGCATTTATCATCCTTTTCAGCCTACAGTCAACGTTGTGGTTGCTAGTCCTACGCTTTGGCATCCATAAAACAGAATTTGAAGCGCGCAAGCCTGCGCTGGTTGCCTTTGCCGTTCTATTGCTTGTATTTGGGTTCGTCAGCCTGACAAAACTGGGCGTGACCCCAGATCCAGCCTACTGGGGCGAGCCCGGAGTTCCGATCCAGGGCTGGCAACTGGGGCTCGCACTGATCGTCAGCGTTCTTTTTTTGCCCATCAGCCTGCTTCTGTTTTTTAAATCAAATTCGCGCTGGAAAAATTTCCTGATCGGCGCACTCATCTGGGCATTGGCAGCGGGAATCTGGCTAAGCGTGCCAAATGAAGTGCTGAAAAATAGCTTCTACTTTCCAATTGACCCACCAGCCAATATTCCCTTGCCCCACTCCGATTCAGCTTACTACGACCACATGGCGCACAGTCTACTGATAGGCACGGATTACACCGGTCAAATTCCCACCCGTCCGCTCTACATCCTTTTCCTGACAGCACTGCATCTGCTCCTCAACGAAAACTATAACCTGATCATCCTCGGGCAAACATTGGTGCTGGCTGCGCTCCCGGTCGTTTTTTACGCTCTGGGCACAAAACTGCACAGCCGTCTCGCCGGTGTGACGGTTGCGCTGCTTGCCATCTTCCGCGAGTGGACCAGCCTGCTGGTCTCTTCAGATACACGCGTTTCCAACACCAAGATGCTGCTGGTGGACAATCCCACTTTGCTTCTAATTCTGCTGGCCTGCTTATTCACCTTCCGCTGGCTGGAACGAAAAGATAAACGCAGCGCCTTCATCGCCGGGGGAATTTTCGGCATCCTGTTGCTCTTGCGCACGCAGGCAATGCTAATTTTACCTTTGGTTGTTGTGCTCTCGTTCCTGGCTTTGCGTTCGGGAAAACGTCCCTGGTTAGCTCCTTTATTACTTTTTGCTATTGGCGTTATTATCAGCATAGCACCCTGGCTGACACACAACTACTTGCGTATTGGAAAATTCGCCTTCGACGCACCCTTCCAGCTTCAAGTGCTGGCAAGTCAATATGCATACACTGGCAATCTGGATTTCAATACCGTTGATCTGGAAAATAAAGGCCTGAGCCAAATCCTGATCACCTTTGCGCTCAAAGACCCTGCCTTTGTAGCCGGGTTCATCACCAACCATTTCCTAGCGACCGAAGTGGGCGCGCTCTTAGCTCTGCCGTTGATAGCGCCATTCAATGGCCTGCGCGCGCCTATCAACCTGTTCTGGACTTCGTTCGACGGCACGCTGACCTGGAACAATATCCTATTACTGACTGGTTATCTGGCCCTCATCGCTGTGGGTCTGGGCGCCGCCTGGAAACGCTGGCGCTGGATCGGATTGTTACCATTAGCATTCAATCTCGGTTATGCCGCCGCAAACGGCATCGGTCGCTTTTCTGGCTGGCGCTACGACCTGCCCGCCGATTGGATCGCTTACTTCTACTTCGGGATTGGCTTTGCCGAAATCCTGTTCTGGGTAACACGAATTTTCGGGTTTTTCCCATCGGACGCGGACAAACCGAGCATTGCTAAATCCGAACAGAACTTCCTTTCGCGGCTCATTCCAACTGCTGCCGGCTTCGCGCTAATTGGCTTCTTGCCCTGGATTGCTGAAAGTGTGAATCCACCAGCGCGCTATCCCAATAGTGAACCAGCCGTCCTCCAGGCTCAAATCATTGAAACGCAAACGGATGTATCTGCTGAAGAAATCCAGCCCTTTGCCGCCCAACCTGAAGCGGTTATGCTTACAGGGCGACTCTTGTATCCGCGCACCTTCGGGAGCAATAACGGGCTAACATCTACGAATTCCTGGCCTGCCTACGAACTGCGAGATTATCCGCGCCTGGGTTTCAGGATACTCAATCAAGATTTGCGCGATATTGTGTTCCCCAACAAAGGCGTGCCCATTGAAAATGTCCAGGGATTTGACGTCATCGTTTTGGGATGTGAGCGCGAAGAGCACGTGGAGGCCAGATTGCTCGTATTCCCAAATAACAATTTGACTTATCTATCTGACTTGGGTCTAGAACCCTGTTCTCCGTAGGATAGAATCAATCTTTCCATATGACATTCCGCCTCCCCCCCCGGCTTCTAGACTGGTACCGCCAACAAGGCCGGACTTTGCCCTGGCGCGGGCACCCTGATCCGTATGCCGTGTGGGTTTCCGAGATCATGCTGCAACAGACACGTGTTGAAGCGGTTATCCCCTATTTCGAAAAATGGATGCAACTGTTCCCGACTGTGAAAGACCTGGCTAAAGCATCCGAGCAGGATGTGCTTAATGCCTGGGAAGGGCTTGGCTACTATAGCCGCGCGCGCAACCTGCACAAAGCCGCCAGGATCGTGGTCGAGCAACACCAAGGGGAACTTCCACGCGATCTGAAAGAACTCCGCAAACTGCCGGGTATTGGACGCTATACTGTTGGCGCAATCGCGTCCATCGCCTTCAACATGGACGAGCCCACGCTAGATGGTAACTTGCGGCGCGTGTATGCGCGTCTGTTTGACGTGAGTGAGCCAGCCGATTCGCCAGCAGGCGAGAATCTTCTATGGAAATTGGCTGCTGAGCATCTCCCCAAGGGACAGGCAGGCGATTACAACCAGGCATTAATGGACCTGGGCGCAACAGTTTGTTTGCCTAGAAATCCACGCTGTTTGATTTGTCCAATGATGGATATTTGCGAGGCGCGCGCCAATGGTACACAAGAGCAGCGTCCGGTGCTGAAGCCCAAAAAGGAGTTACCCCATTACGCCCACGCGGCAGGGATTATCGTAAAAAGTGGAGAGGCTTTGCTCGCAAAACGCCCATCGAAAGGATTGCTGGGCGGGATGTGGGAATTCCCCAACGGGCGAGTGGACGGAGAGCCGGTGGATGAGTTGGAGTCTGCACTGGAAACGGGATACAGGCTCAAGGTCCAGAGCGGTGAAGCGCTGGGTACCGTCCAACATGCGTACACACATTTTCGGGTCACAGTGCATGCGTTTCGCTGCGAACTGGTTTCAATGTCCGAAAATGAAAGCCTGAAATGGGTTAGACTGAGCGAATTGGAAGATTACCCAATGGGCAAAGTTGACCGGCAGATCACCAGGATGCTAGATGGATAAATTAGAGCGCGCACGCAAGCAGATGGTAAAAACGCAGATCATCCGGCGGGGATTGAGCGATCCTCGCTTGCTGACAGCACTTGAAGCCGTACCACGCCATTTGTTCGTCCCGAAGGAATACCGCTACGCAGCATATGATGACAGCCCGTTGCCAATCGGTTACTCTCAAACTATCTCTCAGCCCTATATTGTGGCTTTAATGACAAGTTTGTTGAAATTAAAAGGTTCTGAGCGCGTACTGGAAGTTGGCACTGGTTCTGGCTACCAGGCTGCCATTTTAGGCATGTTGGTGGAAAATGTGCATACCGTTGAGTTCATCCCTGAACTGGCAACCAGGGCAGGCAAATTGCTCAAGGAACTGGGAATGGATAATATACATGTTCACTCTGGGGATGGCTCACTTGGTTGGCCTGATGCCGCACCGTACGCTGGTATCTTAGTAGCTGCTGCCGCACCACAAATGCCGAAGATGCTATTAAAGCAATTGGAAGATGGTGGACGTCTGGTTTTGCCTGTTGGGGGAAGAGGCATGCAAAACCTGGAAGTTTGGGAAAGAAAAGGCGAAGATTTCAAAAATAAGGTTGAAACGGCAGTTGCCTTTGTCCCGCTGCGAGGAGAGCAAGGTTGGGATCGAAAGGAATGGTAAAGGCACAAACTTTCCCATTGTCATACGAGAAAATAAGTGGCTCTTTGGAATTCTCTCGGTAACCAAGCTTTCATTTTTTATCAAATTGATATAAAATACCATAAATGTAAGCTATCATATAAATTAAAAGGGAATATTAATGAGTAAAAAAACTAGTTCGGAAGAAGAAGAAAAAAAGGGGTTTTTATCTAACCCCACGGTCGCAATCGCCCTAATCGGTACAATTGGTACAATTTTTGCTGCCCTGATCGGCGTATTACCGCAATTATTAAAAGAAGATCCGAAAACTACAGAAGTTATTACTCCTGCATTAACTTCTACCATAGCTCCTACCAGCACACCGACAGAGACACCAACTGAAGTGCCTCCAACAGGGACGCCAACTGAAGTGCCACCAACGGGTACGGCTACTCTCTCGCCCACGCCAACCCCGATCACGCCACCCTTCAGTTGCCTGGACCGCTGGCAAGTCATTTCTAGCCTACCTACTACGCCAGAGTCTAAAAGTGGGTGCGAAAAATACAACTATCCGGAATTAGGAATAGAGCCGGATCAAAACGAGACATTATCCTTTGGAATAACTGGAGTTCAAATCGATGAGGTTACAGGAATAACTACTGTACTTGCAAACGAAGTAACTGAAATTAGTTTTAATATTGAATTAAATAACTTGGTAGATGGGGAATTCTGGATAGCGCTATCTGAAGAAGAAAACCCTGAAGTCGGTTCACTTAGTATTCGAGTGCAAAACAATGGGCTTGTACGAGTCTATGATACTAATGGTACTTTATATACAGAAAAAACCTGGGACGAACTCAGAGTAGGTACCATTTACGGATCAGGCAAGCCGTATAAGTATAAATTTGTGTTCAAAATTAATGGCACAAGCGTGAATAACATCATAAACGATGTTCCTCTAAGATTGCCCATAAACCCTAATTATCTTTTCTTTGGTTACAAAAACAAATCAAGTGTGAAACCGGTAACGATATTTGCTACTGTATCAAATTTAGCAATAAAATAATCACTATCCCAGAAAATTAGTAGAAGCTTTTAGGAATCAGGAACAGAAAAAACATCTACTCTGATGAGCAAAATCGAGTGGCCTTTCGGCCACTCGATTTGTGTGTATTACGTTTTACTCAGCGTCACAAATACCATCGGCCTGCGCTTGGTCTCATTATACAAAAATGACTTGACCGCGCTGGCTATATCTTTTTCAGCATCCAACCCACCGCCATTGACAATGTCCATGACGCGCTTGCGCACATCAGGGAGAAGTTCATTGGCATCATCCGGGGAGAGAAATCCGCGTGTGATGATTTCCGGCTCGCCTAACAGACGACCAGAATACTTATCAACATTCAGATCAATCAGGAATATTCCACTACGCGCCAATTTCTCGCGTTCGCGCATAACGCCGTGGTCGACATCGCCGATACTTTGCCCATCAACAAAGACGTAACCTCCGGGAATGCGCTCGCCTTTGCTCAACTTGCCATCATAAAGTTCAACGACTTCCCCGTTTTCTACCACCATGATATTTTCTTTCGGAACTCCCACCTGCTCCGCCAGATAAGCATGTCGCTTCAGCATGCGCAACTCGCCATGAATAGGGATGAAATTCTTGGGTCTGACGATGTTCAGCAACAATTTCTGTTCTTCCTGGCTGGCATGCCCGGAAACGTGGATGGGCATAAGGGCATCATAGATCACATTTGCACCGCGGCGAAACATGCGGTTGATCGTACGGCTAACACTCTCTTCGTTGCCCGGGATAGGATGCGACGACAGCACAACCGTATCTTTTTCTTTCAAATCGAACTGGCGATTTGTTCCAGCAGATAGCCTGCCAATGATCGATGACGGCTCGCCTTGCGAACCAGTACACATCAGCGTTACCTGCTTCGGGTCCATGTTGAGCGCCTGCTCAATTGAGATTAGCGTATTATCTGGCACATCAAGATAACCTAGTTCGCGCGCAATCTTAGCGTTATCCACCATGCTTGTACCGACAAAAGCCAGCTTGCGCTTATGACGAACGGCAGCATCAGATACCTGCTGCATACGCGAGATCAGGGAGGCGAACGAGGCCACGATAATGCGTCCGGGAGCGGAAGCAAACACTTCGTCCAAGGCCGGACCGATAACCATCTCAGACGGAGTCCAGCCGGGGCGTTCGGAATTGGTTGAATCCGAAAGCAGCAAGTCTACACCACGTTGAGAGAGTTCCGCTAGCTTAGCAAAATCTGTCGGCCAGCCGTCTACAGGGGTATGGTCAAATTTGAAGTCGCTCATATGGATGAGCAAACCGGCAGGCGTGGTGATTCCTAGGCCAACCGCATCGGGGATGGAGTGGCAAACATGGATAAACTCGACCTGGAACGCACCAAGCTGGATACTTTGGCCTGCTTCCACTGTATGGAGTTCAGCCTTGCTCAAAACTTTGTTCCGTGCCAATTTGGCCTCGATCAGGCCACGGGTCAGGGGCGTAGCGTATATCGGGGCTGGAATATCGTCCAAAATATGACGGATGGCGCCGATATGGTCTTCATGTCCGTGCGTGATAACAACCCCCACTACGCGGTCAGCCTTATCCAGAAGATAGTCAAAATCAGGGATGATGTAATCGATCCCCAGCATGTCGTTCTCGGGGAACATGATGCCGGTATCTACGATCAAGATGTCTTTACCGTACTCATAGACAGTCATGTTCTTGCCCACTTCCCCGAGGCCGCCCAGGGGAATGATTCTTAATTTTTTATTCTTACTCATTGTTTTCCTTTTTATGCTAAATAGCAAAATATCCACCGCCTGTTCCCGAATAGCTTTCGGGCTTTTGTAGCGGCTAAAGTCAAATATATAGAAAAAGACCCCGAGATCTTGCTGGCCGGGGTTTTCAGTCGTTATGAAACTGGCTTACTAAAAACTGCCTTTTGGCAGATAAAGTCTACAACCAACAACGAAAGTATAGCAGGCGAGGGATGATTTGTCAAAGCAAATACAGGTTTTGCTAACGAAAATATATTACTTGACTTATCGCTTGCGACGCTCGAGAAGTAAATCAAACTGCAGTTGTTTCTCTTTCAGCTGTTTTCGGATTCTATTTATTTCAGCATCATCCCCCGCGGAAGCGAGAGATTCTTTTAGTGCAGCGATTTCCTGCAATAACTCGATCTCCACCGGAACCATCCCTGCATTTTTCAACATGGCCTGCGCCACACGGACATCTTGCGGTGTATTGAAATACTCCGCAAGATCGATGGGTTTGCCTTTACCTGGCAAATTATCAAATTCGCCCCGCGCCTGGGCCTCTTTAATCAAAGCTTCTATGGTTTCATCAAATGACATTTTTCCTCGGGTAATTACCACTAAGTTTAATCGTTATCGTTCAGAAAATTCAGGAACTGCTCCACCACCTGTGGGTCGAAGTGCTTGCCCGCATTGGCAGTAATGTAATCAAGCGCTTTTTCTTCAGTCCAAGCCTTGCGATAGGGGCGGTCACTGTTCAGGGCATCCCATACATCAACCACTGCAAAAATTCTTGCAGCTAATGGAATTTGTTCCCCATTCAGGCCGCGTGGATAGCCATTCCCATCCCAGCGCTCATGATGGCAGTGTGGAATATCTATTGCAAGGCGCAAAAAATCAATAGGGTGGAGCATTGCAAACGCATAATCTGTATGCTGTTTCATGAGCTCCCATTCTTCATCGTCGAGTTTACCCGGTTTGAGCAGGATGTGATCTGGAACGCCCATCTTACCAATATCATGTAAAAGCGCACCCCGACGGATATGGATAATCTCCTCGCTTTTTACCCCCATTGCCTGCGCAAGGCCTACGGTCATCTTTGCAACTCTCAAAGTGTGGCCTTCTGTTTCTTGATCGCGCAGTTCGAGCGCCCGAGACCAACCCTCAATAGTGGCATTATAGGCCATTTCTAACTCAAAGTTAGAACGCTGTAAGTTGACAAACAATTGTGCATTATCAATAGCAATCGCCGCCTGGGTCGCCAGGGTTTCCAGAAAACTCGTTTGCTCATCATTTACTGCAATGGGGGTACGGCTGAAAATCTCTAAAACACCCTGCAATTGTCCCTTAGCTATTAGCGGAGCAGCATGATAGGAAACAAATTCTTCCTTCAAGAGATTTTTGCGTAATAATGTTTTACTTTTCGACAAATTGGGAACGTATAGGATTTTTCTTTTCAACGCAACCTCACCGGGAAGACCTTCACCGATTCTCAGGTGTGCAGATTCTACAGCTTTGGTGCGAAAGCCATATCCAGCCTCGTATTCTAAAGTATGTGTATGTGGATCGAGGAGTAAAACACTTGCAGCATCAACATCCAATTGAGTGACGCCCTGCGCCAGTAAGACTTCCAATATAATAGATAGCTCCATGTTTGCTGATATAGCCATGTCGATCGAGCGCAGTGCTTGAACATTCTGCAAGCGCGTCAAAGCTTGATCAAACAACCCCGCCCGCCGCAACGCATTCCCAACCATTTCTCCAATAGCAGTTAGCAACTGAACTTCCGAAGTGGAGAAATGGGAGTGAGTTAATTCTTTAGTTCGCGCACAAACCAGCACTCCTAAGAAATCTTCTTCGGACAGCAACGGCACAACAACTGCTGGACCCAATCCTTCCGTACCCTTCAGGCCCGATGCCTTTATGGGATCAGATGATAGGTCTACTGTTACGTAAGGCTTATTCGTTTGCAATACCATTCCACTGATGCTTTGGTCGGCAATAAATTTCTTACCGATATTGGCTGCAAGCGCACCATCCCCAAAAGCATACCTGAAATGTTCTTCATCCGGATTGAGCAAAATAATCGCGCTAGTGTCTGCTTGCAACACACTACGCATCTCTTTTACCACCAGAGGCAGCATCTCATCCGCAGACCTGGCAGCACGCAGATGTTTGGAGATGGAAAACAACGTTTCCAATTCCCCAGTTTTCATCCGCAGCGCATCTTCTGCCTGTTTGCGGACTGTGATATCCTGGAACATAGCTACCATCTTGTTTGGAGAGGTTTGAAAGGCTACGACTTCAAAGGCTCCCTTAATGCCATCGGCGTCATAGTCAATTTGTTCAGTTTTCCAAGGGGCACCCTTTTTAGCTGCAGCCTTATATCGTTCAGGAACTTCTGTACCTATAAGGGGAGGAAAGGCTTCTTCAATCGTTTTACCAACAAATATTGAATTATCCACTTTAAGGATTTTATCTGCTGCTGGATTAGCTCCTACAAAAACAAGGCGGTCTGAGTTTTGCAACTCGTACAAATGCATTCCCAGTGGAGATGACTCAACAATGTTTCGATACCTTTCTTCAGACTCTATCACCGCTAACTCAGCTTGTTTGCGCTCAGTGATGTCTCTAGCAGTTCCTAATACTAGTGTTTCCCCTTCAACAATAATGGGGTGAGTGACTATCTCTACCTCAATCTGGCTGCCATCTTTTCTGATTATCGTGAACTCATCAGGTCCAGTCGGTTTACCCAGCCTGTTCTTTGCTAGATCAGCGGCAGCTTTTGGAAGTTGCCGCTTAGGAAGAAGTTTATTCTTTAGGAAATTCGTCCCTATAAGTTCATCTTTTCTATAACCAGTTATTCTCTCCGCTGCCTTATTTCCTTCTACAAATACCCCTTTAAGATTATAAATGTAATGTGCATCAGGGGCGGATTCGTAAATAATTCTGAACATCTCTTCAGCCTGCTTGCGTTCAGTAATATCGAGCGCTGTAAAAGTTACTCCCTTGCTAAAATCACCAGATTCAATTGGAACCGAACTCAGTAAAATATCACGGATATCCCCGTCTTTGCGCTTCCATTGAGTTTCAATTGTACCTACCCCCTGCTCTTTTATCATGCTGTACTTTTCATGACCTACATACTCGTAATCCTCGGTAGAAAGATAGAGCATGCGTGCATTTTGTCCAACTAATTCATCTCGGGTATAGCCGGTCATCTTGCATAGCATTTGGTTGGCTTCCTGTATCACACGGTTTATAGTCATGCCTATCCCAATAGGAGCGGCACGGAAAATGCTTTGTAGTTCAGATTCTCGTTCTTGTAATGCATCTTCTGCCTGTTTACGCTCGGTAATGTCGCGTGTTACGCCGAGAAGTCCTATCACTTCTCCTTGAGAATCACAAAGCGGTACAGCATGGGTCTCTAGCCAGCGAGGAGTCCCCTTGAGGCCAATTATCCGAAACTCGAACATACCGCTTTGCTCTTTTTTGCAGACATTGTCAGTAAGAATCCTGAAACCATCCCTAAATTCCTCGTCAATGATGGGAAGAACTGAATGGCCTTTCACCATATCGAGAGATTCTGCTTCGATCATCGCCAGCCCTGCCGGGTTCATGGTTACAAGTGTGGTATCGGGGTTAAGTATCTTTACACACTCAGGTTCAGTATCAAAAATCGACCGAAATCGCTCCTCGCTTTCTTTCAATTCCAGCTCTACCTGCTTGCGCTCAGTAATGTCCATTTGTGCAACCAAGTACTTACCCCAGGTATCCTCGTACCCGGCCGCAATTTTTCCATTGATTTCACTATAGATCAAATTGCCTTGTGGAGAAATATTGACATTCTCACCTTGAAAAACACCACCCTGTTCATACAACGCGATGATCTCATTCTGAAAACTGCTATAAGAATCGTCTATAAACAGTTTGTCCAGTCTACCTAACAACTGTTCCTTTGATTCAACCCCTGATAGTTGCACAGTGGTCTCGTTGACATCGACAATCTCTACCAGGTTGGCACAATTTAGCAATTCTTCTGGATGTGTTTGGAAATACGTTTGCAAGTCGGTCACCCCAGACGAGCGTAGTTTATCCAAATAGTTTTTCAGATTGGAGAAATCTTCTTCCCACAAACAAGCGGGAACCATTTCGAACAACTCACGATAGCGCTCCCTGCTCTCACGCAACGCATCTTCCACCCGCAGCCACTCGGTTTTAGACTGCTCAAATTTAGAAACGCGCTGACGCGCTTCTTCCAATTCAACAATAAGCTGGGCTTTGGTCTTGTTCTGATCTTTCATATTCAACTCCACAGATGAAAATCATCATTCTTGCTGGTGTCTATGTATATGAGTATAGACTTATTGTTTGCACCCAAAAATTGACATTTAGTATCAACTCCTGTAAACTTTCATCATGAACATTGACCTGGGTTTGTATCGGCACGAAGTGCGTGTTTCCACAAAGCCGTTAGTGCGGTTATCAGCCATTGATATTTCACCTGATAGGCCGCAACGGACTTTTGTTTTTGTGCATGGTTTCGGCGGGCAAGCCAATCAATGGCAATATCAACTCCAGGCGCTTGCGCAAAAAAATCGAGTTATCGCCCTGGATCTACGTGGACACGGGCTTTCCGACAAACCTTCCAGTGGCTATGATATGTCGTGCATGCAGGCAGACCTTGAGGCTGCGCTGGAAATACTCAAAGTTGATGGAAACTTCGTACTGGTTGGGCACTCGTTTGGTGGCGCCATCGTCACAGACTATTCCATCAACCATCCTGAGCGGGTCGAGGGTCTCATCCTCATGGCTACCGCCGGGAAGTTCAAGCTCAATCCGCTATTCAGGTTGGGTCTCAATATGCCCATTTGGTTGCTGCGCATCATAGATCCTTTTACCCGTACCTGGCTCTCTGCCCCTCCCCACGCGCTCAAGCCCTTCTATCACACCAACCTGTCGAAATGGGTTGGCTGGGAAAAATTCGCCAACTTAAAGATGCCGACTCTGGTTATCCGCGGACATCGCGACATTGTCTTTGAACGCCCCTTGTTCGAGAAAGTAGCGGAATCCATTCCGGGTGCTGAAGATGTCAACATAAGGGTGTCAGGACACATGGTCATGCTGGAACGGCGCGAAGCGGTCAATCGCGCAATTGAACGTTTCCTCGAAGGCGAATCCCAGCGCACCTGGCGGGATGAGAAGCCTGCTTCCATCAAATCAACTCGTAACACGCTTGAACATGAGCGCCCGTGGTTGGCGCATTACGAAAAGGGCGTGCCTTATACAATCGGGATTCCCAACATTCCCGCGCATCACTTGCTCCGCTCTGCTGTACGCAGATTTCCGCGCCACACAGCAATCATCTTCGAAGGCAAAAAATTATCCTACCGAAAACTCAACCACGAAGTCAACCGTTTCGCCAATGCCCTGCTCTCGCTGGGGCTCGGAGGTGGCGCGCGGGTGGTGCTATTGATGCCCAATATTCCGCAAATGGTGATTGGATTCTTTGGCACGCTCAAAGCCGGCATGACAGCCGTTTTCACGCCACCCATGAGTGAGCCGGAACAGGTCATCAATATTCTGCGTGACGTGGATGCCAGCCTGCTGGTGACCATCAAACCGGCTGCCGGATTGGCACGTCAGATACAAGAAAGCGTGGGAATTCCGCACATCGTGTTGACTGATCCGGGTGCATATACTTCGTTGCCCAAAAGACTGATTTCGCGTTGGCGTAACCGCGGATTGAACGCCCCGGGCGCAATTCGCTTCAATCGCTGGCTGGCAGGTCAAAGTCGGCGTTCGCCTACGCTGCAAATCGGGCCAGAAGACCTGGCTGTTATACAGTTCACAGGCGGGACTACCGCCGCATCCAAAGGCGTCATGCTATCTCACCGCAACCTAGTTGCCAACGCATTGCAAACCCGCCACTGGATGCCGGAAGCAAAGGAAGCAAAAGAGCGCTTTTTGTCTGCGCTGCCTTTCTCACATTCCTACGGCCTGACCACCGCACTGACCGTTCCAGTAACTCTGGGCGCAACCTTGATCTTGAAGGCGCAGTTCCAGATCAAAGATATTCTGGAATCCATCAAGAAGTATCACCCAACAATCTTCCCAGGCGTTCCGAGCATGTATATGGCAATTAACAACTTCCGGGGTGTACGAAAATATGGCATCCGCTCAATTAACGCTTGCATTAGCGGTTCCGCGCCCCTGCCGGTAGAAGTTCAAGAAGCATTCGAGAAGTTGACCAAGGGTCGTCTCGTCGAAGGCTACGGCCTGACGGAAGCCTCGCCAGTTACACATGCCAATCCGCTGAATGGGGAACGCAAGGTCGGTAGTATTGGTGTTCCAGTGCCATCCACTGAAGCAGCTGTAGTTGACTTAAAGCGCGTCCGCAAAGAAGTGGAACCCGGCCAAATTGGCGAGTTGGCTATTCGCGGGCCGCAAGTGATGCTGGGCTACTGGAAGGATGAAAAGGCTACCTCAAAAACAATCACGAGAGACGGTTGGCTGTTAACCGGCGATGTTGCCCAGATGGACGCCGATGGCTATTTCCGCATCATCGCCCGCAAAGCAGATATGTGGTATCCATCCAAGCCTGGGGTACCGGCTTTCCCACGCGATGTAGAAGAAGTAATCTACGAAATCCCCCAGATCAAAGAAGTGGCAGTGGTGGCCGTGGCAGGAAATCCTTTCGCGTTTGTGATCGCCGGGGTGGAACGCCCCACCCCCGAAGCCGTGCTGGCCTACTGTAAACGCCGCCTGCCGCCACATCTGGTGCCACGTTTTGTTATCTTTATGGAAGATTTTCCGCGCACATTTATTGGTAAAGTATTACGACGTGAACTTACCAGACGTTATGAAAAGCAAATTAACGAATAGCATGAATGACTGGCCAGTCACCCCAACACCAACCGCACCCCAAGATGTAAACTTCGTCCGCGCAGGCGCAGGCGCACCTATCCTGATGGTACATGGATTGGCAGCCTCTTTGCACGATTGGGATTCGCTCCTACCAGAGCTGGCTGCACAAAATTATGCTGGCTACGCATTGGACATATTAGGACACGGTGATAGTGCAAAACCACAAAACCTGGACCAATACACCAGTGATTCTGTTTTTACACATATGCTCGATTGGATTGATGCGCTCAAGCTGAACCAGCCTGCCATCTTGATCGGGCACTCGCTCGGCGGCCATCTATCCTTGCAATTTGCGCTGAAATATCCCAAGCGCGTGCGCGCCCTGATTTTGGTCAATCCGTTTTACACGCAAAAACAGTTACCGCTAATGCTGCGGATTTTTCTTCGCCGTCCGCTGCTCAACACCAACTTGATCGAGCGCACCCCGTATTGGCTCTTTCGCCTTCTGATCGATGTGACCAGCCTGCAGTTTGGAGGCAGCAACGAGAAGTTGCACACCTTGCCAGAAAATGTGCGCATCCAGACCGCGCTGGACTATAAGCGAGCTGCCCCCGGTATTTACAATATTCCCCGCACGCTTCACGATCTGACCTCTGAACTGTCACGCATAAATCATCCGACTCTGGTCATCTGGGGCGCACGCGATCAGACCATAAACCCGGAAACATTCCCGCTGCTGGTTGAACAATTGCCGAACGCTCGCGGCCAAATCATGCCCATTTGTGGGCATGTACCGCATCAGTGCCATGCAAAGGAGTTCAACAGAAAAGTATTCGCTTTTCTAAACTCTTTGTAGCTTATTGATTTTCGCTGTAAATAAAAACCTTGTTTTTTCCCATCCTCTTAGCTTCATAAAGGGCCTGGTCAGCTTTTTGTAATAACACTTCCCCCGACGAACCGTGAGCGGGAAATATAGCAATCCCTATTGAGACACTAATGCTAACTTTTTCGTTCCTATGAACAATATGGTGCGAAACGATTTTTTTTCGCAATTTTTCTGCCCGCGAAAAAGCAATATTTTTGGTTACATTACTTAAAACCACTACAAATTCATCGCCGCCGTAACGGCAGGCTATGTCCCCGGCCCGAATACTCTCCCGTATTACAACTGCGATATGCACCAGGAAATCATCCCCTGCCTTATGACCATATTCGTCATTAATTTCCTTGAGATGGTCGCTGTCTATCATCAGGATTGCCACCGGCAGACCCGAACGCTCAGGGTGCGCAAATTCCAACTCCAAGGCTTCCTGGAGATAACGGCGGTTATACAATTCTGTCAACGGATCCCGTACCGCCAACTCCTGCAACTGCTCCTGTAACATCTCGACCCTTTCGATCTGCAGCTGCAGCAGTTGATTCGCATTGCGCAATTCAATTTCTGTTTTTCTGCGAAATTCTATTTCACCTTGAGCCTTCTCAAAAAGACGAGCATTCTGTAAGGCCACAACTGCAAGGTCAGCAAAGCGCTGAAGCACCGAAACATCATCTTCAGAAAAACTGGTTTCACTTTCTATCCCCCGTGCAACTCCAATCACCCCTACTACCTGACCTTTCAATAACATAGGCATGCCAACAATGGCACGGATAACACCCTGTTGGATGTTGCCTATTCTAGCAGGCCATGTATCATAATCAGAAATTACAAGGGGTTTACCTGTTTTCCAAACAGTTCCGGCAACACCTTTCCCTCTGACAACTTTGGTGTTGAGAGATGCTTCTAATGAACCGATTCCCACAACCGGATCCATTTCACCAGTTTCCCGCAGGATATCCAGATATCCATTTGACGTGCCCAACAATTTACAGGCGCGATCAACGATATTGCAAAGGACAACATCCAATTCCAGGCTTGAATGCAAGTCGAATGTAGTTTCCTGGAACGCTCGTAGCATCAGATTCTGATTTCTTACTGACGTCTCCTGTTTTATCCCCATCTCACTTTGCTGCGACTGTTGGCTATCTCGAACAATCACCACATGGCCTATATGTTTTCCATTAAGACCGGTTATGGTTGAAAGTGTAAGTTCCGCATGAAAAGTTTGTCCATCGCCGCGACTCAAGCTGACTTCTTTGCGTCCATCTTTGAGAATTTCATTCCGATATGTTGACGATGACTGCCGGGGGAGCATCGCATCAATCGACTTGCCGATCAGGTCCGTTCGCTTCAATTTCAGCAATTGCTCCCCGGCTGAATTGACGCCGATGATATGATTATTGAAATCCAGAATAATTATTGCTTCAGGCAAATTGTGCAATGGGGATTCCATATCAAGAGATGTGTATGGAACACAATACCAGGCTGCTAATCAACATGAGAAACATTATACGATGAAAACCCTTTCATTTTATCCAGTACACTAATGCAGCCCAATACAAGCGTTTCAACATCATTAATATGATAATAGCTGAATATTTTAAGGTAAATCACCCATCCTTCCCCTTGAATTGAACTTACATCTATGCTAGAATTTGGGTCTGATTAGCCATATGTACGGGGATGCAGAGCTAAAACGCCCATATATGGCGGCGACAAATGTTCTAGTTATGGAGTGACCATATATGCGGTGTCCGTATTGCCAACATAATAACTCTAAAGTGCTTGATACCACCCACGATAGTCAAGGCGGCATTCGTCGTCGTCGGGAATGCCTGGATTGCGGACAGCGCTTTAGCACCTACGAACGAGCAATCCTGGCCACCCCCCTGCTAATCAAACAGGATGGCGCACGGGAAGAATTTGACCGCGAGAAACTGGCGCGCGGGGTACGCATCGCCTGCGCCAAACGCCCCGTCTCTGCTGCGGATATCGAGCGGCTGATCGGTCAAATCGAAACGCAGCTCCAAAAACTAGGAAAGGCTGAAGTACCCTCGCGCAGCGTGGGCGACCTTGTGATTGCTGCCTTGAAAGAACTCGACCAGATTGCCTATATCCGCTACGCTATCGTCTATCTGGGCCTGGACGACTTACATTCCTTACGCAGTGAAATAGACCGTCTGCTCGAAAGCTAACCTCATCGGCAGAAACTCCTTTTTACATGGAGGCTGTGTTCCTGCCGATTTTTTGTATGTATAAATAAATTTATTTTAGGAGAGAGTGAATATGGTATCCAAAGCAGCCGCACCGAGTAAGAAGAGTTTACTTCCCACCCCACCACTGCCGAAGAAACTTCCAAAAATCGAATTGACCGAGAACGCTCGCCAGGTGCTGATGCGTCGCTACGTGCGGCGCGGCGATGACGGCCAACCGGTTGAAACCGTAGAGGAGATGTTCTGGCGCGTGGCTTATCATATTGCCAAGGTCGAAGAAACCTGGGGAGGGGATGTAATGGAGCATGCGATCGAGTTTTATCATTTATTGACCACCAAGAAATTCTTTCCTAACTCCCCAACCTTTACCGGTGCAGGTACGCCACTCGGACAACTTGCGGCCTGCTTTGTGCTGCCCATCACCGATGACATGGGACGCGATGGCGCTGGCATCTTCCAAACGTTGCGTGATGCCGCATTAATCCAGCAGACGGGTGGCGGGAACGGGTTTTCATTCTCACGGCTGCGACCGGCTGGTGCGCTGGTTCAATCCTCGGCAGGACAGGCGACTGGCCCGGTCGGATTCTTGCGTGTGTACGACCACGCCTTCGGCGAGATCGCCCAAGGTGGTACGCGGCGCGGGGCCAACATGGGCGTGCTGCGCGTGGACCACCCCGATATAGAGGATTTCATCGCCTGCAAGACCAACGAAAACCACATTACCAACTTCAATATTTCAGTCGGCATCACGGATGCTTTCATGCAGGCTGTCAAAGAGGATGCCGAATGGGAACTGCGCTTCCCGGATGTGCACGACCCAAAATACCGCGAATATGGCAAAGGGACGCTGGAACAGGCTGAAGCCGCCGGCGTGTCCATCCGCACGTATGGGGTGGTGAAGGCGCGTGAACTGTTCCAAAAAATTGTCGAGCAGGCGCACCACAACGGCGAACCAGGCGTACTTTTCCTGGATGCTGCCAACCGCGAAAACCCCGTTCCGCATCTGTATCCGCTAGAGGCGACAAATCCCTGTGGCGAACAGTGGCTAGGCCCATACGAGAACTGCTGTCTGGGTTCTGTCAACTTGAACGAGCACTGCGGCGATGATGGTACTGTCGATTGGGAAGGTTTGCGCCAGTCGGTGGTGACATCGACACGCTTTTTGGATGACGTGGTAGAGGCAAATGCCTACGTTCCGGCAGTGGAAAAGCTCAAAGAAGCTGCCTTCCGTGCACGTCGTATTGGACTAGGCATCATGGGACTGGCAGATTTGATGTATCACGTCGGTGTGCGTTATGGCTCCGAAAAGGGTCAGGAGTTCGGCGCGCAGGTAATGGAATTTGTGCGTTATCACTCGATGCAGGCCAGCATCGACCTGGCAACCGAACGCGGACCGTTCCCGGCCATCCAGGGCAGTATCTACGATATGGATGACCTTCAGTGGCAACCGCCGCAGCCGCTGACCGCCTATCAGGATAACTGGGGCAGACCCGAAGTCAAGTGGGATGCAGTGGTGGATAGTATCAAGAAACACGGCATCCGCAATGCAGCCCAGACCACTGTCGCGCCGACCGGCACGATCGCCACCGTCGCAGGTTGTGAGGGCTACGGCTGCGAGCCCGTCTTTGCGCTGGCTTACATCCGTCACGTCAACGACAACGGAAAAGACTTGCAACTGACCTACGCCAGCCCGCGTTTCGAACAGGCGCTGAAGGGGGCCGGGATGGGGAAGGAGAAGCGGCAGGAGGTGATCGAGCAGGTGATGGGCGAGGGCACTTGCCAGGGTGTCGACGTGGTGCCGGAAAACATCCGAAATACGTTCGTAGTTTCAGCAGACATCTCTGCCGAGGAGCACGTGCGTATGCAGTCGGCGCTGCAAGCCTTCGTGGACAATTCACTTTCGAAAACGGTCAACTTCCCTGAAACGGCCACAGTGGACGATGTGGCGCAGGCTTATATGCTGGCCTGGGAACTGGGCGCGAAGGGCATCACGGTGTATGTGACCGGCTCGCGCGATAAAGTGGTACTGGAGACTAAGGCCACAGCGGAGAAAAAAGCGGATGTGCCCCCGACCCCAAATCTGTGGCATGATAGCAAGAAGCCGCGCCCGCGCGCGCTAGTTGGCAAAACTTATAACGTGGACACGCCACTCGGCAAGGCTTTCATCACCGTCAACGAGAACGGCGGCGACCAGCCCTTCGAGGTCTTCATCAACACGGCCAAGGCGGGATCCGAAACTGCTGCCGTTTCGGAAGCGATCGGGCGCATGATCTCGTACATCCTGCGCATCGCTTCGCCGGTGGAACCGTTGAACCGCCTGCGCGAAGTGGTACGACAGTTGGGCGGCATCGGTGGCGGACGCTCGCTGGGCTTCGGCCCCAACCGCGTACGCTCCCTGCCCGACGGTGTGGGACAGGTGATCGACATGTACCTACGTGAGAAAGACGGATTGGCCGAGACCGTCAGCGAGGAGAAGGCTGGAGGAAACGGTGGTCAGCATCCCCTTTCAGGGACAGGCAAAGAAAAAGAATCCACGCAACACACCCTCAAGATCGGCGACTTGTGTCCCGAGTGCGGCGAGGCCGCCGTGGTGAACGAGGAAGGCTGCCGCAAGTGTTATGCGTGTGGGTTTAGTGAGTGTTGACCCCTCTCCCGGCCTCCCCCAAATACGTCTGAAGTGCGACGTGTTTGGGGGGAGGTGCCCGTTACATCGTCCCGATGTCCTTCGGTAGAGCAGTGGGGGCTGATTTTAGGAGTATTTCAATATGCAAAGCGAAGCCAAAACTGTAAACGCCTATCTAGACGAAGTCCCCGCCGAACGGAAAGAAGCCCTCACCAAACTGCGTGACCTGTGCCGCACGGCCCTGAAAGGCTTCGACGAGTCGATGGCGTACGGCATGCCCTCTTACAGCCGAAACGGCGAAGTGGAAGTGTCCTTCGCCAGCCAGAAGAATTACATTTCTTTGTACATTCTCAAGCAAGATGTGATGAACGCGCACAAAGATCAAGTAGCAGGAAAAGGCATCAGTTTTGGAAAAGGCTGTATCCGTTACACCAAGCCAGAGAGAATTGATTTTAAGATCGTGGAGCAGATGTTCATTGCTACCGAAAAATCGAATGCGCCGATTTGTTGAATTATAAAAAATAGGTTGGAAGTCATGGCGAGGGATTGGTAAAAGGAGCAATTATAAAGAAAGGTAAGCAAAAATAATAATTTCTTTATGTATGATTCCCTCTTATATGGCTACGGTTTAACATTAGCTATTTTCGATAAATTGAAGAAGTTGACGGTCGAAAGAAATGAGACTGTAAATTTTTATTTTAATTTTAACGATTTCCTGAAAGCGTTTTTACACGCGGAAGATCACAAAAGAATAATAAGAAATTTCAATAAGTATTTTAAGTTGAACAGAAAAACCCAAAAAGCTCATGATGATACTAAAGCGTTTCTAATTGCTAATGAAAACGAAATTTATTCTCTAGGATTTGAGCGGTGGATAAGTAAACATATCTTCAATAAAGATAACCCACAAATAAGCAATATGATAGTTTACACCTATATTCTGTACAATTATTGGTACCACTTATTGTACTCCCAGATTTTACAACTACCATATTCACTTGATTTCATAGCAAAGGCAGGGATATACATCGAAAGAAAATTCGGTTCCAAAATGCAAATATACACTACCAACTTTGATACCATCCTAGACACATCTCTGTCACCCAAACATATTCATGGAACTTTTGCACTTCCTTTAGAAAAAATGAAAGACCTAATTCTTGATCTTGATAGAGAAAAGAATGAATTTGAATATACATATCTGCTTGGAACCAATGGTTTCGAAAAACTAAATAGGCTGAACTTAATTAGACCACTTAACCAAAGCTACTATGATCTAGATTTCTTTTTCCAAGATAATCTAAAATTGGATAATTTGATGATTTACGGTATGTCCTTTGGTTACAATCAAATTATGCCCACTGATTATCTAGAGGCGAATCCCGAGCATAAGAACTTTACTTTACTAAGAAGTGTTGATGGGCATATATTAAGCAGAATCAACGCCCTATATCTAAAAAATCGAATTAATAAAATCACAATAAGCTATTTTTCTGATGATGATTTAGAAGGTTTGGAAAATATCATTGGAACAACTGACTTTCACACAATCGTGCAATTTGTTCAATCTAACGAGTTATTTGATTTCAATACCGTTGCTCGTTAGCAAATTCCTCCAAGCTGTATAATAGAAAGGCCAAAGGAGGGCACATGTCCAACCAATCTTCAAAGGCGTGGTTCTTCCCCTACCCCAAGATTGTGTGGCCTGAGGCGGTTTGAATCTGGCAGATGAACGTTGTACAATGAATGTAGAGACAATCCTATCTCGTTCTATTTGACCAGAAGGAGGTGTTGCCCAATGAACGATCA
>Ga0209536_100003685_pt1 | contig 24502 bp, 16 predicted proteins | sample DeeMarSeWOR28_12_FD_187461 | JGI IMG/M metagenome (GOLD analysis project Ga0209536, IMG submission 187461) | Marine sediment microbial communities from White Oak River estuary, North Carolina - WOR-2-8_12 (SPAdes) (version 2) | ecosystem: Environmental > Aquatic > Marine > Intertidal zone >...
CTTGAGCGCCGCTTCAATGGCCCTGGGATTGGGTGAATCAAGACAGAGCGGCACATCGATGGAGTCCTGGATGGCCTTCACAGTGTCAGGAAGCAGTGAAACATCATCCACCCCCGGGAATCCCACATTCACATCCAGCAGGTCCGCCCCGGAATTCAACTGACTATTGGCCAGCTGCAGCACATAATCGAAGTCACCGATGGACAGGCTCTCCACCAGTTTTTTTCTCCGGGTAGGATTGATGCTTTCCCCGATAATGACCACCGGTCCCCCGGTGTCAATAACCACTTCGGATGTTTTACCCTTCAGTTTAGTTTGCATAGGATCGCATTTTATGGTTACATCAGTCCGGTGATGTTCCCTTCTTTATCAATATTGATCTGTTCGGAAGCTGGATGTGCAGGGAGTCCGGGCATGCGCATGATGTTACCAGTGATGGGGATCAGGAATCCGGCTCCGGCAGCGATCTCAATTTCCCTCACCGTAATAATAAAGTCCTTGGGTCTTCCCAGCAAGGTGGGGTTATCGGAAAGGGATTTCTGTGTTTTGGCGATGCAGACCGGAAGCTGTTCCAGTCCCAGTTCCGAAATTTTTCTGAGGTCTGATTTTGCCTGTGGTGTATAATCCACATGCTCAGCACCATAGATTTTAGTGGCAATGGTTTCTACCTTTTTCTTCAGGTCCCAGTTCCAGTCGTACATGGGCCTGAAGGCGGGTGGCCCGGATGATGCCACCTCCACGACCAGTTCTGCCAGTTCAAGGGCACCCTCCCCACCCCTGGCCCAGAGATCAGCTACCGCGCACCTGACGCCGAGGGAATCTGCCTTCTCTATAATTACCTGGATCTCCTCCTCCGAATCCGATGAGAAGCGGTTGATGGCAATAACGGGGGTCACATTGAACTGCCTGATATTCTCAAGGTGCTTTTCCAGGTTGGGCAGTCCCCTGATAAGCATATCACAGTCGGGATCCGTCAGCTTATCCAGACTGGCTCCCCCGTGATACTTCAGCGCCCTGATGGTGGTTGTCAGTACCACCGCCTTTGGAGAAAGACCTGAGCTCTGGCATTTGATATCAAAGAATTTTTCTGCTCCCAGGTCAAATCCGAAACCGGCTTCGGTGACCGTAAAATCAGAGAATGTCATTCCCATTCGGGTGGCAATCACCGAATTGGTTCCCTGGGCAATATTGGCGAACGGACCTCCGTGTATAATGGCCGGATTGCCTTCCATGGTCTGGACCAGGTTGGGTTTAATCGCATCTTTCATCAGGGCGGCCATGGCTCCTTCGGCCTTCAGGTCCCTGGCAAAGATCGGTTCCTTCTGGTGGGTATATCCAACAAATATGTTGCCCAGCCTATTCTTCAGATCGTGGATGTCAGAGGAAAGACACAGAATGGCCATGATCTCCGATGCGGCCGTGATATCGAATCCTGTTTCCCTGGGTACACCCGAGGTGGTTCCTCCAAGTCCCACGATGATCCTGCGCAGTGAACGGTCGTTCATATCCACCACCCTTTTCCAGGAGATGGTTCTCGGATCCAGGCCCAACCCGCCATTCTTTTGCTGAATATTGTTGTCAATGACTGCTGCCAGCAGGTTATGGGCCTTTTCAATGGCGGCGAAGTCACCCGTAAAATGGAGGTTGATATCTTCCATGGGGAGTACCTGGGAGTGACCTCCTCCGGTGGCTCCTCCCTTGATTCCGAACACGGGACCCAGGGAGGGTTCCCGCAGTACCACGGTGGTTTTTTTACCCAGCCGGTTCAAACCCTCCGACAGACCGATCGATACGGTCGTCTTTCCTTCCCCGGCCGGAGTGGGTGATATGGCTGAAACAAGGATCAGGTTGCTTTTGGCCGCCTGCTCTTGGTTGATCAGGGAGAGGGGGATTTTTGCTTTGTACTTGCCATACATTTCAATGTGGTCTTCACCGATTCCAAGTTTGGAGGCGATCTCAGCAATATGCTGCAGTTTTACCTGTTTCGCTATCTGAAGGTCATTCATGGGATAAAAGATAAGTTGGGACAGGATAAATGTAAGCCATCTTTCCCTTATTTGTGTGGAAGGAATTTTCCATAACTGATGCTATTTTTGCAAATCTTTAGAATAATGTATAAAAAATATGCTAATTCTGGCTGCGCAGTTTTCTGAACTGCCTGGGAGATACCTGACTGAATTTCTTGAATTGTTTGTTGAAATGGCTCAGGTTGTTGAATCCGCAGTCATAGCTGATATCCACCACACTTAGGTCGGTATTCAGCAGGAGTTGCCTGGCCAGTTCGATCTTGATCTTGTTCAGGTACTCGAACAGGGTGAGACCGGTGGCTGACTTGAAGAACCTGCTTACCGAAGCGGGAGCCATGTGAACCAGCCCTGCAATCTGCTCCAGGGTCACCTCTTCATGGTAATTTTTCATCAGGTACTCATGAATCGATTTCACCCGGCTGTTGGAAGGATAAAACTTGGTTTTCACATACTCCGCACTGGCCAGGTAGGAAAAGGAATCGCTCATGCCGATCATATCCATGATCTCGTAGAAATACATCAGCCTTTTCATGGTGCTGAGGTAGGGCAGCTGAAGCATGATTCTGCTTACCTGGTTCAGCGTTTCGCCGGTGATCCGCAACCCTCTTTCGGAGTAGTGGATCGCCCTGTTCACATATTTGAATTCCGGCAGTGTGGTGAGACCTTCAGGCAGGATCGATTGATTGAACAGGAGGTAGACCGATTCCAGGGTGCGGCCCGAGTGTTGTTTCAGGGATGAAGATTCTGAAAACCATACATGAGGTATCCTTGGACCGATAAAGATCAGGTCCCCCGGGTAAAAATGCTCAACGGAATCGCCCACGATCCTTTTGCCCGATCCTTCAGTGATGAAGCTCAGTTCGAACTCCTGATGATAGTGCCAGGTACTCTGATCGATGTGGTCCTGAAAGATCCCGATAAAGAAAGATTCCTCCGGATTCAGCTTGATTTGTTCCAGCAGTTCTTTCATTCCTATTATATATTGTCTAAAAATAATAAATTTGTTAATAAAGCATCATTCAGAATCCAGAAAGTTCTCTCAGTGCAGAACATATTGCTTATATTTAGACCACAGATCATACATCCAGTTAACCCAATAACAATAAACCAATAACTGCTAACTTCTAACTATTAACCATTTTTTATGGATCCAATACTTGCAAAACTGGGGGAGGCTGTGGAGGCTGGTAAGGTGGATAAGAATTCGCCCTATCCCCCTCAGATGAAAGGGGAGGATGGCGCAGACGAGCTTGCCCGTCAGGCCCTCGATAGCGGCATCACACCCGGTGATGTCCTGTCCTCGGCACTGGTACCCGCCATGGACCGGGTGGGACAGAAATTTTCTGAAAATAAAATCTTTGTGCCACAGATGCTGATGTCAGCCAAAGCCATGAGTGCGGCCATGGTTCACCTGAAACCCTATTTTCAATCGGGCGATGTGAAAACCAAGGGGACCTTTATCATCGGGACCGTGAAGGGAGATCTTCACGATATCGGAAAAAACCTGGTGGCTATGATGGTGGAAGGTGGTGGATGGACCATTGTTGACCTGGGAGTGGATGTGAATGAAGAAAAATTCAATGAGGCCATTGCTGACAATCCTGGAGCGATTGTGGGGCTCTCTGCCCTGCTGACGACCACCATGGCCAACATGGAGGAGATAGTCAAAAAGATCAAGGAGGTGAACCCCGAGACCCGGATTCTGGTAGGGGGGGCACCCCTGAACGATGAATTCAGGGCGAAGATCGGGGCAGATTTCTACTCACCTGATCCGCGGGGAGCTGTGGAATATTTAAAGGCGTTTGCTGCCTGACAGTTGAGAACCTATACCATCAGTCTGATTCCACTGTCCAAGGACATCACGGTTCGGGAAGGTACCCGGCTGCTGGATGTGCTTCACGAATACGGCATTGAGTTTCCGTGTGGCGGGCAGGGTCGATGTGGCAAATGCGGTGTCAGGGTCCTTCAGGGAACGATCAGTGCGGACCGGCATCACATGGAGCTGATCCGGTCACTGGGACACTCCGACGAGTGGCGGCTCTCCTGCCTGAGCAGCTGCACTTCCGACCTGGTCCTTGAGGTGGCCCAGTTCGAAACCATTATCCAGGCAGATGAAACCCCATTCAAGTTTAATCCCGGCAGGGGATTGGGAATAGCCTTTGACCTGGGTACAACCACCCTTGTCGGTCAATTGCTGGACCTTGAGTCGGGTCAGATTCTGGCAGTCGAGAAAGCGATGAACCCTCAGCGGAAACTGGGAGCCGACCTGGTTACCAGGTTGGAGAACGCATTGGATTCGGGGAGGGATGAGGCCACGGTACTGATCAGGAAGAGAGTGGAAGAGATGGTGGATCGGCTGATGACCGGCAGGGGAAACGCATTTGAAAGAATGGTGATGGTCGGGAATACCGTCATGCACCATTTTTTCTCTGATCTTGATATCGCACCACTCTCATTTTACCCCTTCCATTCGCCTCATCTGAAGATGGTTCAGTTTGCTCCCGAAGAGCTGGGATGGAAAGAGGCATGGAGCGGTAGCATTCATTTTTACCCTCCCATCGGGAGCTTTGTGGGGAGTGATATCCTGGCAGGGATCCTGGCAACGGGAATGCACCGGAAGAAGGAGTATTCGGTACTGATTGACCTGGGAACCAATGGAGAGATTGTTGCAGGCAATAGGGATGGCCTGCTTTGTGCCTCAACCGCTGCAGGACCTGCCTTTGAAGGAGCAGCCATTTCATGCGGGATGCAGGCCACACAGGGGGCGATCGCTTCCGTTGAACCCGCAGGGGATAGCTGGCGCTGCAAGGTCATTGGAGATACTGCACCTGCTGGAATCTGCGGAAGTGGTTTAATGGATGCCGTTGCAGTTATGCTGGAACACCGCTTGCTGGGCGAATTCGGCGAGATCCTTTCAGGGAAGAACGAAGTGGTGATCTCCGGAGATGTGAAACTGACCCAGAAAGACATTCAGGAGTTTCAGCTGGCTAAGTCAGCGATCACCACAGGGCTCCATATTTTGCTCAGAAGGCTTTCCATTTCGCTGGATGAGGTGGACCAATTGTATATTTCAGGGGGATTTGGAAGCTATATCAATCCGGAAAATCTCCGGAAGACAGGGATGATCAATCTTACTGCTGAACGGATCGCCAGGCTTGGAAATACAGCGCTTATCGGGGCAAAAATGTTTCTTTTTGAGCCAGCTGGTGCGGCTGATTCCCTGAGATCCTTGACCACCCATGTGAACCTGGAATCGGAGCCCGATTTTCAGGAGCTGTTTATCAAAAACCTCTCATTTGACGTTCAAGCTGAGTGAAACGGATGGATCGGTTACCGGGGTGCTTCTTCCCCCGGTTTTGTATTCTTCGAGCAGCTGCTCGAGTTCCTCTGCTATCTCTGGCTCATCCGGGCAGAGGTTGTTCGTTTCGCCGGGATCATCTGCCAGGTTGTACAGCTGGTAGGGTGGAAGGTTAGCCTCATCGGGAGATCCCGGGATGGGCTGGCTCCAGCCGCCGGAACCCGGACAGAGGATCAATTTCCAGTCCCCTCTTCTGATGGCAAAAGAACCGTTCACCGAATGGTGGACGGTCGCCTCCCTCAAAGGGCGTTCCTCCTGGTGAAGCAGAATGGGGAGCAGGTTGTAGCTGTCCACGCCTCCATCTGCAGGTAAGGTATCCCCCATCAGTGCCGTCACGGTAGCCATCAGGTCCGTGAGGCAGATGGTCTGGTCAGAAGAACTGCCTGGTTGTATCCGCCCGGGCCACCGGACAACGAAAGGTATTCGGTGTCCCCCTTCGAATATGTCTGCTTTGGCTCCCCTGTATCCCCCGCTGGGATCATGCCCGAAGCGTGCCAGATCTTCGAAATCGGCTTCGGGGGAGCAGCCATTGTCACTGGTAAAGATGATGAGGGTACGCTCTTCCAGGTGATGCTTTTTCAATATTTTCAGGATTTCCCCGACGGTCCAGTCCACCTGAAGGACAAAATCTCCGTAATCATTGGTGCCGCTTGATCCCTTGAACCGTTCCACCGGCAGTACGGGTGTGTGGGGGGCGGTGAGTGGAAAATAGAGGAAAAAAGGCTGGCGGGGATGCTCTTTCATCTGTTTTTCAATAAAGCTGACCGCCAGTTCAGTGAGCCTTTCAAGCACCTCTTCATGATGAAAATCGGCCCCGGTAGGCCCGTTCCGCCACCACCCCATTTCGGTAGTGCTCTCCGTGTACCGGTCGGGAAGGGCCGTGACCCTGTCGTTTTCGATGTAGAGATAGGGGGGAATATCCAGTGAGGCGGTAATACCGAAGAAGTAATCAAACCCCACCTCATTGGGACCACCTTTCACCGGACTGGCAAAGTCCACACTGTCCGGAGCTGTTTCATGCCCCTGCCAGTCAAGCCCCAGGTGCCATTTACCTATGCATGCGGTGGTGTATCCATGTTTTTGCAACAGTTTACCCACCGTTAGCTCATCCGTTCCGATCAGCGGTTCGGAGTAGCTCCAGAGGACACCGCTTTTCAGTCGTGTTCTCCAGGCATAATTCCCTGTCAGGATCCCGTACCTTGTGGGTGTGCAGACTGCGGAGCCGGAATGGGCATCCGTAAACATCATTCCTTCCCGGGCAATGGCGTCGATGTGGGTGGTTTCCCAGCCAGCTTCCGGGTTGAAAGCAGATACATCACCGTATCCCAGATCGTCTGCGAGGATGTAGATGATGTTGGGCAAAGGTCCCTCTGTATCGTTGCGGCACGACTGGGTCAGCACCATTCCGGGCAGCAACAGGATCAGGGTGCGAAGTAACAATGAGCTGTATTCCATAGACGGGGGATATGAGGTTTTCATCCTGATCATTCGCTGGCAGCCACCGGGATGCCTCCTGTGACCCGCACCAGTTCGAAAGGACCCTTCCTGTTACCCATTTCATCGAATGAGATGGATCCGGATACACCTTGAGATTCCATCATGGAACAGAGTGTATCCCTGATGGCCTCCCTGTCGGAGCCGGCTTTGCGGATGGCCTCAATGAGTATGATAGCCCCGTCATAGGTATAGGCGCAAGAGGTGGTCGGCAGCTGGCCAAACCTGGCTTTGAACCGCTTCTGAAACTCCTTTCCTTCCGGGGTATGATGCAAACCGGTTGAGAATACAAACATCCCCTCCAGCTCGTTCCAGGTTGCCTCATCCGCAGAGAGATCAGCAATGAAAGCCAGTGTGGCGTAGAGGTTGATCCCTGGAGCGTTCTGTCTGAAAAAAGCGGGTAGTCCCTCTGTGAAACCTGACCTGAAGGGTAGGACAAGGTTTTTGACGTTCCGCTCCCTCAGTTGATCCAGCAATTGATCCCGGGTGAACCCCGCAGGCGGAATCGAAAGTATCCATGGAGGGTTCCGGTTTTCAGACGATGCGATTCTCTGAAAACTCCTGGCAGCACTTTGGATGTCGTATTGGTCAATAGAAAGGATCGCCAGGTCCCCCTTTCCCAGTTGATCGATCTTGTTCAGGATGGCCCTGGCTTGCTGATCGTCGTTGGGGATGCACCGCATAAAATAGGGGACGAAAGCCTGAGAAAGGGTCGACTCTGTGGCTACGGTCTCCAGGTAGGTGAGGTGTGATTTGGCAGCTACCTGTTCGGCCAGGTGCCCGTTTCTCCCGTCGAGGGCTCCCAGGATGGCGCTTACTCTGTCGTCATACACCAGGCTGACAGATTCCTTGGAACCTGCTCCCCAGGGACCTTCGGTACTTCTGACAACGAGTTGAAGCTTGGTTCCGGGGAAGCCACTATTTCCACCGGCCTCCTCCATGGCCAGGCGCACCGGTCGCTCGGCCCTGCTGTGCACGCTGTCCGGGATCAGCAATCCGATCCTGATGGTATCTGAAGTGTGAGGGTCATCCGGGAAAGCGGCCGGAATAACCGCACCGACCGGCATGGCAACAGATGAAAAGATCAGTACCATGGCCAACAGATATACTGCTGATCCTGCCAATTGCAGTTATTTCTTCAGTTTATAAATGGTCCTGCCAACGGCGTTTGCAACCTTCTGAAGATCCTGCACCAGCATCCCGAAGTCGTCCGGGAAGAGGGATTGTGATCCGTCACAAAGTGCATCTTCAGGCCGGTGGTGCACCTCCATAAGCAATCCGTCAGCTCCGGCTGCCACTGCTGCTTTGGCCATGGCGGGAACAAGCGAACGGATTCCGGTACCATGGCTGGGATCCACGATAACAGGCAGATGGGTTCTCTCTTTAAGCAGGGGAATAGCATTTAGGTCCAGTGTATACCTGGTGGCGGGTTCAAAAGTCCGGATGCCCCGTTCGCAGAGTATCACGGAAGGATTTCCATGGGCCAGGATGTATTCAGCAGCGTTGAGGTACTCATCAAGGGTGGCCATCATCCCGCGCTTGAGGAGGATGGGATGGGGGTATTGTCCCGCCTCTTTCAGCAGTGGGAAATTCTGCATGTTCCTCGATCCGATCTGCAAAATATCGGCATACCTGGCAACCACCTCCACCTGCCTGGTATCCATTACCTCCGTCACCACAGATAATCCGGTTTCCTCCCTTGCCTCTGCCAGCATTTTCAGTCCGTCCAGCCCCAGACCCTGGAAACTGTAGGGTGAGGTCCTCGGCTTATACGCTCCGCCTCTCAGGATCACAGCACCACCGGCCCTGACAACCCTGGCTGTTTTTACTAGCTGCTCCTGGTTTTCAACTGCACAGGGTCCGGCCATGATGATCACCTCCTTTCCCCCGATGGGTATTCCGTTCACTTTGATGATGGTATTTTCAGATTTGGATTTCCTGCTTACCAGCTCCAGATCCTGGTGTGAGGTGTGAGGTGTACTGCAATATTCTGGTCCCGTCTCTTTCACATTCGTAGCTTTTTGCAGTTCAAAATAGCCGGGTTCAATTTAATAATAATTGTTTGAAGCTGATCTCCAGCTATTGCATAACATGCCCCGCCTGTAGTCACTACTCAAATTTCCAGGCAGCTGGAGTAAAGTGGAATTCACCGTTCCTGATTTCTGCCATCCATATGTGACCCACATCGTTCCATGTAGGATCAAATAAGATTTCTCCTGTGATCCCCTGATATCCCTGAAAGGTTTCCAGGTCGGTAAGCACATCCCTGATTAGCGTTCTGTTCAATCCGGCCTTTTCAATGGCTTTGATGGTGATATTCATCCCATCGTAAGCGTGGGCGGCGAATACATCAGGTTCTATACCGAACCTATTCCTGTAGTTCTCCTGGAATGACTTGAGCTCCGGAATATCCGCATTGGGATTGTACTGGCAGGTGGTGATCACTCCTTCTGCATTTTCTCCGGCGGTTTCAATAAAAACGGGATTGACCGCCCTGTCGGAAGCGAATACTGGATACTCCATACCCATGTCCCGCATCTGATTGATAATCAGCCCCATTTCAAGCGCATTTCCCCAGAGAATGACTACATCCGGATTTGAATTCCTAATTCTTTCAAGTTGCTCCTTAAAATCGGTTTCACCGTCCTCAAACCGGACCTCAAGTACGATGGGGTATCCAATTCGAACTGCCGCATCCCTGAATTCCATCACACCGACACGGCCGTAGCGGTTATTGGCCCTCAGTACAGCCACCCTTTCATAGCCCTTTTGTTTGTGGATATAGTCCACTAGCGCATAACAGCTCTGTCGGTCATCGGAAATGACCCTGATCACCCAGGGAATGTTGGTTTCAGTAAATGTGGGATCGGGATCGCCGCAGTTCACCATGGGAACCTCCAGCTTGAGTGCCACCCTGATGGCCACGTGCGAATTGATATCATCAATGGTACCAAGGATCACCCAGGCCCCTTCATCATACATCCTTACCACCTCATTGGCTGCAGCTCCCCACAACCCTACATCATTATGAGCTAGTATATTGTATGGCAGTCCTTTATACCCGCCCCTTGCATTGGCTTCCTCTGCAGCAAGTGTGATGCCGTTAAGCATTTGTATCCCTTGCGGGGTGATCACACTCCCTTCCAGCGGGGCAAGAACACCTATTCGTACCTCTTCCAGTCCTGTAGGCTCAGATTTTTCCCTACCTGCTCCTGTGAATGGTTGGGGTTCCTGAAAATGATATATGTATGCATCCTGGTAATTCCCGTATGGAAGCATTTCCGTTGGTGTCCTCCCATAATTTTTCTCCTTGTACTGAGCAGATGTGTCTATATTCCAGGGACCCGACCACAAAATGATCAGGATCATGACCCATATGGTACTTCCTTTTTTCATTGTCCTCATGGTGAGTTTCAGTTGATGTTCTGTTATTTGATCCTGGTACCCTTGCTTAATCCATAGGAAGTAGCCACCCAGATATCGTCGCCCTGCAGATCAACACCGATGGTGAAATTATGTGCAATTCCGGTGGGATCGGAAACGGTGGAGGCCACGCCGTCCTGATAGAGGATCCGGTTTCCTCCGCTCTCTGTGGTTCTGTAGGTAACCCATTCCTCACCGTTGAAAGTGCTCAATCCTTCGTCGGTACAAAGGTAGACCACATCATCGTAAGCCCTCAGGAAGTTGATGAAATTGCTGGCGAGTCCGCTGTCATGGTCAAAGTAGCCCTTCCAGTGGGTACCGTCATACCGGCTGAGCCCGAAATAGGTGGCCACCCAGAGGATCCCGTTGGCATGGGATACCGCTGTGGTGATATCATGCACTATGCCGTCGTCCGGAAAGAGGTCGATCTCCATCTCCCCGTCCGGGTCCACGTAATCTCTGAAATTACCGGACTCTTTCTGGTATTCGATCACACCGCCTCCCCAGGCTGCAATAAAGACCTTGTTGTCACCGGCACACACGCTGTAGGTCCAGGGCTCATGCATCGGAGCATTGCGTTCCGTATATATGGCCCATTTCTCTTCATAGGTATCATAATGCCCGGCTCCTCCGCCGGTGGCTGCCCAGACATCCTTGCCATCGCAAATGACAGCGTAGATCACATCGTTGGCCAGTCCGCTGTTAAACTGGGTAAAGGTGGTAAATGTACCACCGGAATAGCGGTTCAGTCCGCCCAGGGTTCCGATCCAGACATCCCCGGTAAGTTCACTCACATCGATGGAGAGCACACCCGGATGAGCCAGTCCGTCTTCCACCGTGAAGGTGGTGAATTCATTGTTTTCGTATAGCACCAGACCTTCGCTGGTCCCGATCCATACCCGATCGCCGTCTGTCCGCACGCAATAGATCTTATTGGCAGGGAGACCGTCCTTGGTGGTATAGGTTTTCCAGTTTCCGAACTGGGGTACCGGACCGGGCTTGCTGTCGGGCTCGGAAGCGGCCACGCTTATAGCCAGCAACAGGTTAATAGTCAGGGTGATCTGTATCCTCTTCATTGCTCTTTATTTTATTTGAAATGGAGGCCTGGTATACCTCAGCCTCTTCCATATAGTATTTTGCATCACGGAGCGATTTCAGGTACTCGACCAGGTCATTCAACTCGTCTTTCAACATGTCATTAGCCACGCCGTGTTCGTCATGATCATTGAATCTGGTCCAGATCTCCTCCAGCGTGGCTGCCTTCCCGTCGTGCAGGTAGGGGGCGGACTCATACACATTGTTCAGCTGGGGGACGTCGAATAACATGGGATCGTCTGATTCGGCCAGCGTACCCACATCGGTCATTTGAAGGTTGGTAAAATAGGGTGGAGGGTGACAGGTGTAGCAGCGGTTCTCTTCCGGGATCTCGTTCCCGTAGTTGTCGTGTGTGCGGTAAAATACCTCCTTTCCACGCTCCTGCGCCGCGGTCAGTTCCCCATGGGGATTGAATCTCAGGTTGGGTGGATTCTTGATCCCCGTGATGATATAAGCGACCAGGGCATCCAGTTCGTCATGGGTAAATGCTTCTGTCCTGGTCAGGATGGTGGAGAAGCGCATCCCGTCCTGCTTGTAAATGGATTGGTTCTTGCCGTTCCATTTGTAAGGTGGTATGTTTCCTATATCCCTCAGGGTCTGAACATTGGCAAGGTTTCGACCCATATCCGTTCCGGCCATATTGTACACCAGGCCATCCTCATGCGAATCGGGGTGGCAGGTGTAGCAGGCATACTGATTCTGAAAAGTACCGCTGGCGTTATTGAGCACCTGGCGTCCGTGCCTTGCCACTGTGATGCGGCGCGGACCTTCCAAACCGATGGTTTTCAAAGTCTCCAGGGTTTCAGTATCGATCACCGCAATGTGGTCACTGAGGCGTTCTGCCACATAAAGCTTCGAACCGTCGGGAGAGAGCACCATCCCCTTGGGATTGGCCCCTGTGGGGATCCTGCCGACCACATACCGGCTGCTCAGGCCCAGGTGGTTGGCATATGTGGCGATCTGCTCATCGCTCGATTCCTTCAGCAGCTGTCTGATCTGATCCAGGTCAATCGCAGTCACTTTGTCCCCTCCGCCGTGCGACACATAGGCCTTCTTACCATCCGGGGAGATCGCCAGTCCGAACGGATCGGGGTAATAGGCATTGGGTTCATCCAGTAACAGCTGGACCATTCTTCCTCCATTTTCCCTTTCGATGATCCCTATTCCATGGGTCATCATCCACCCGCGCTCGATCTGTACTGCCGGGATCAGGTTTTTCGGCCGGATCAGTGTGACCAGGACCAGATCGCCGGAAGGGGTGATCCTGACATTCTCCATGATGTAGGCATCCTTCCACATCTTACGGTCCGAGACCCGCTGATTGCTGGTACTGGTGACCGTCATTTCGGTCACCGGTGAGGTCATATGCGGTACCGGCACACTCCGCCTGCTTGAGACGTATACTTCGCTTCCATCCGGTGCCATGGCGGCCGATACCGGATTGTTGCCCGCTTTCAGCCTCCTTATCTCCTGAAGGGTGTGGAGATCGAAGATGGAGATATCAGAGGAATAGGAATTCACACAGTAGAGATGGTCTCCATCGGGACTGATCACCATACCTGCCGGACCGCTCCCCCCCGAAAGCGTATCTACGATCTGGTAGGATTGGAGATCGATCTTGATGATGTTGTCGGCCCACTGGTTGCTGATATAGGCAAATGCTCCCCCGTTGCCGAGCACTACCGAATGGGGACGCTCCCCAACCCGTATCTTTTTAATGATGTTGTCCGTCACCGCATCCACGACAATGAGCTCATTGGATTCCTGTCCAACCACGTAAATCGTGTTTCCATCAAGAGAGATGGCCATGTTAAAGGGAGAAACATAGGTTTCATTCATCAGGTCGGCGATGAAATTATCCCGTTGTGTATAGATATGGCACCTCCAGCAGGCGACGGGATGGTCATCCACGGCTGTCATATGGTTCACGTGCACCCTTGCCCACCTGCTGCCTGAAATGATCCCCGCAGCCAGCAGCAACGAAACAGAACCGAAAACAAGCAATGGTCTCATCTTAATCATCATGTACCCTCCTCATCTTTGTTCACATTTTCCTTTTTGGCATAAACTTCCAGAGGATCTTTCTTTACAGCCATGGGCTGAGTGTTCTCGGGTGCGAGTTCCGGATTGGCATGGCAACCGGTGCAGGCTCTTCTTTCATTGGGCCTCAGGTAGATCCAGTCCGACGGGCCCCGGACCGTTTCCCCTGAATCGTTAAGGGTTTCGATGCGGAAAGGTTGATCTGCATCCAGTTTCAGATAAAAGGAACCATCCTCTTCCGTCTGGAGGATCGCCTGTTTCCCTTCCAGATAAGAGATACGGATGCTTTTTGCAACACTATCGCCAATGATCCCGGGATGGACCGGCAGCATGGAGTGATTGATGTTCTGGGACATCAGTAAACCGGTCGGGTTTTCACTATTCACCGCACTAGGAAGTTTCCGGGGTCTCTCTTCCAGGGCCATCACCCAAAGCGGGTCGGTGACATTCCCATTCCCCCGGTAGAGCAATTCGGGGGTATCGCCTCTTACCGGAGAAAAGGTGTAGAGGGCGAATGGATCACCCGTCGAGGGGGTATAGGAGACCAGGCAACCTCCATCCGGCAAAGGCGTTACGGCCGAAAACAATCCGTTTATCTCCTCCGACAGGTTCTCAAAGGTATGCAGCGGACGCCTGTGCAGCACCCGGGACAACCTTCCTCCCGAAGAGATAAAATAGATATAACCGTCTGCAGATTCTGATCCTCCGGTAACAGGATTCCAGCCGCAGCATCCCGGAGTGTAAATCTCCGATTTGGTTCCGTCGGGCCGCATGACCATCAATACAGGATCCTGGGCTTCGGGAACCTGCTGGCTGCTGAGGTAGAGAATGCGGCCTTCGGAGAGAATGGTGGCCTCCCCGTTCAGCGCGGGTTGATGGGTGATTCGGGTCAGGCAGCATCCGTCCGTGCCGCAACGCCACAGATCGCTTACAATGGTCCCGTTTACCCTGCTTTCCCTGCTGAAAATGACGGTTTCATCCGGGAGCGGAACCGGATCGGTACAGTGCTCCGGAAGATCGGTGATCCGGCTGTACGATTTTCTATGGAGATCAAGCATCCAGATCTGCCAGGGTTCGGTATCCAGCTTCTTTCCCTGGAAGAATAGGTAACGGCCGTCATGAGAGAGGGAAGGGGAGGCGGCTGCCACAAATTCTTCAGAAAGCTGTTCTGCCGCCAAATCGGGATCGTCCGGATCTATGGCTATCAATGATGCGCTTTCCAGGGAGTGCCCCTTTCCATTGGGAATTTGCACAGCAACAATTTTACCGGTATAGGAATCCTTGCTGCATCCCGCTCCCAATCCTGCAATTAAAAGTACCAGCAGGAACCACTGGTATCCCGTTTCCCGCGCTCTGCTAATCATCTCGTTCTCACTTATTCTTCCTCAATGGTAATGATCCGGTTTACGTCCATATTCTCCAGTACCTGCACTTTTCCCGAGGGCCATTTCACCTCGATGCGTTCCACCTTTTCGGCATCTCCGATCCCAAAATGCAACCGGTGGTCATTTTGCGAAAGGTACCCTGTGGTACTTCTCCTGACCCCCACCTGCTGCCTGCCTTCCGCCTCAATTTTCACCAGTGCCCCGATTCCGTCCCGGTTGCTGGTGGTCCCCACCAGGTGGATCATGATCCAGTTGTTTTCATTGCCCCGGTTGTTTCTCAGGAACACCCCGTGATCGTCCAGGTTGACAATGTATCCGTCCAGGTCTCCGTCATTGTCGTAATCTCCGAAACAGGCGCCCCTGCCCACAAGTTCCTCCTGAAAATAGGCCCCCAATTCCAGGGAGGCATCCCGGAATTTCTCGCCGTCTATGTTTTCGAATACCTGATCTTCCTGGCCATACAGGTGTTTGAGTTCACCGTTTGCCTTATAAATATCCACATCCCCGTCATTGTCATAATCTATGAAGGAGGATGACCATCCCACATGCTGAGCCGCTGCAATAGCGATTCCTGAAGGATATGCCATGTCGATGAATACACCGTTACCCTGATTCTGATAGAGGGAACAGTAGGTATCGTCCGACATAAATACGTCGATCAACCCATCACCGTTGTAATCTGCAAAATCCACAGACATGCTGATGGTTGCTTCACCGGATTGGTTGAATGCCATACCGGTCTTGGTGCCCTGATCGACGAATCCTTTCCCTTCCTGATTCTGGTAGATATTATTGATCATGTGGTCATTGGCCACGAATATATCGATGTACCCATCGCCGTCAAAATCGGTGGCACCCACTCCCATGGCCCTTCCATCCGGATTGTTAATACCCATCTCTATGGTCACATCTTCAAAGGTCCCGTCACCTTTGTTGTGGTACAACCTGTCGAGCTGCCCGTCATAAGCCATGGGACCCGGGAAACCGTCCGGGGCATAGAAGTAACCGTAGTCAGGATCGTAATCAATGTAATTCCCCACATAGAGATCCAGGTATCCGTCATTGTCGTAATCGAGCCAGACTGCTCCCACGCTGCAATCGCTCCCTGCAACGCCGGCCTGTCTGCTGATGTCTCTGAAGGTTCCGTCACCGTTATTCAGGTAGAGCACGTTGGGCCCGTAATTGGTCACATAAATATCGGGATAACCATCATTGTTCAGGTCACCCACTGTCATTCCCATTCCATAACCGTCATGTCCCACACCTGCTTTCTCAGTGACATCTTCAAAAGTGCCGTTCTGTAGATTGCGGTAGAGGTGGTTGATGGGATTCCCTTCCGGTTTTTCCCCCTCGCTCAGGTTCTCGGTGTAGGAACCGTTGCTTACATAAAGATCCAGGTATCCGTCCTGGTCAAAATCCAGGAATACCGCTCCGCCACCTACCGATTCTACCAGGTTATCCAGGTGCTGGTCCCCGATGGAATGCCTGAAATCGACACCCAGGTCGGGTGAAATTTTCTGGAAAAAGTCACCGTTCGATTCGGGAACCACCTTTTCAACCCTGTTACCGGAAGTGACAGCGCTGCGTTCCCGGGACTGGCATCCCAGCATCAGAACAGCCGCTAAAGCAGCGATCCAGGTCAATCGTACATTCATTCTCATCCGTTCAAAAACAGCTTTAAATATAGTAAACCTCCCTCCATCTTGTTCTCTTTACCTTCCAAAATATGGAGATGGTATGCTTAAGAAATGATTTTTACATCATCTTGTTTAAAGTTGCATTCACATTCTATCAACGGCAACACCCTCTGCTCCAGGTTCATTCTTTCCACTCTCTGTTTCCTTATTTCGAAACATTGGCCGCATGATGAAAACAGCTGTAGATCCCAGGTATCCGCAAATACATCACCTTTCCCCAGCCCGATCCCGTATGTATGCACCTCTTCCAGGGAAGCGAGGTCCGGAGGTGAAAAAAGCCCCTCACTCGCCAGATGCTCCATGGCTCCGTTTCCGGCACGTGTGGGTATCACGGTGCAACACACGGAACCTGATTCAAAGGCATAATCGAGGGAGGCTTTGGCCCACTTTACACCATCCTCTATTCCGTGAAACGGGGGTTTGAGAAGGATAAAAGTTCTTGTGCTGATGCCCTGGTCCCTGAGCATCCCTACCGATCGCCTGTAATCCCCGGGCTGCATCTTTTTGTTGAGTACCGAGAGCACCTCAGGATCAATGGTTTCCAATCCCATGGCCACCTGCAGGTGGGGCCGGAGCATCCCCTGGAACCGAAACAGCAGGTCTCCTGTCAGCCTCGGATGATTTTCAACGATAACCGTGTCAAACGACCGGACAATTTCGGCTATTCGCGCATGGTCCGATACGGGGATGGCCCGGGGATCAAAGAAATTGGCACTGTTGTAAAGTTTGATGTGTCTGACGGGGGGTAATTGCTGAAGTGCCCATTCAATCTGGGCCGGAATGGCTCCCTTCGGAACCGTGGTGTCGGTTGTATTTTTCCAGAGGTCGCACATCAGGCAGTTGAATCCGCACTCCCTGTTGGTCAGAAAGATGGTAGCCACCTCTTCGGTCTTCCCATTCAGGGTACGCTCACGCTCCACCATGTAATGATAGGGCCGGTAAGGATCCACCAGGTTTTTATTCCCTCGCTGGTTACGGATCCATTGGTCATCAAAGGTCCGTATCCCGGGGTTATTCATAAATTCGCTGAAATTCTTTGCGGTAAGCGATATCCTGTTCCGGGAACTGCTCAGAGAAAGTGCGTCCTGAAACCGCTCCGTGCTGGAACCTCCTTTTCGGGAATACAGGCATATCCAGTCCGGTGATCTCCTTTACTCCCCGGTTCACCAACTCTCCTTTCAAACTGTACAGCTTTTCATGTTCCCATCCGGTCATCTCAATGAAGGGGATCCCCTCCGCCACCTCTATCACATTGGGAAGGGTATAAGGACTCAACGTTTCGAATCCAAGCTGGTCCGAAGGGGCATAGGTTCTCATGTAACCCCTGCTGAGCCCGCCGCTGTAGGTCAGTGAATGCTTCATCCTGTCCACTCCCCAGCCTTCGTGATAAAGCATCAGGTTTCCGAGCACGCTTCGGATGGTCAGTTCGGGATTCTCCTCGATGGGGTAGTCCTTGAGATTTTCATCACCCCCGTCGCCGTCAATCAGGTATCTCCAGTCGGGGTACCGGGAGCGTATCCCTTTCAGAAGCGCCAGGTTCATGGTGGCTGACTGAATATCAAGGGGTTTATAATCCTCTACCACCCGGATGGTCTTCTTCCAGTCCAGTTGGCCGGCCTGTAGCTCCACCGGCTCCAGGAACAGTTCAAGTCCCAGTGATTCGAGAAACTGCCTGGCCTGCAGCAGGTCCTCCCCTCCGCCATCCACGCTGAGGGTAAAGGCTTTCAGCCTCGACGGACTCTCGCCCAGTTCAAGGAGTGCGTGGTAGGTGAGCAGAAAGACCGATCCGGAATCCACACCGGCTGAAAACGTCACCCCGATGGGACCTTCTGCTGCGCGGGACTGAAGCCACTTTCTGATCTCCCTGTAAAGCGTTTCCATGTATAAAACACCAATCGACTGGGGGTCATATCCTTTCAACTTGTTTCTCTCAGGTGTGAAAAACCTTTCATAGGTTGGATTGGGATCGGGACAACCGAGAAGTTCGATCCGGGTAATGTAATGCGCAGGTGCCATCCTTGTGTAGGAAGGGTGAAACTGATCCTCCAGCCCTTCTGATTTCAGATGTTGATATATGGCATCGATCCGCTCCCCCACTACCAGGCAGGGTCCATCTTTCAGTTTGGCTATAAAGTAGCGCAATGGCCGCCCAATGGAGCGTGCCAGGTGAACCGAGGTCCCTTCTGTCGATACAAGGGCAAACTGACCGTCAATTTTCCTGATCTCAGCTGGGTCACCCTTTTTCACAATATTCACAGCCTCTTCATGCGACATGTTGAATATCACATTTTTCTCCGGGTGGGTCAGGTCCACCACCCTGCTGATGTGCTTCGTCCTATCCATGTTTATGTGTGTTGCTTTTGTAAAAGTTCAAATGTAATTATTTTGGCAATTCATACCCCTGTTGCCCCCCTGTTCCCTGCCTGAGCGTCACATACCTGTCCAGGTCAGGAATGAGGAAATACTCTTTGGTTCCATCACTCCACAGGACCTCCAGGCGATCGATCTCCTGGTGGTCGCCAAGACCTATATGCAAGCGAGGATCGCTGTTGGAGAGATAGGTGGTGGTCCACTGATTGATGAATACCTTCCGTTCTTCTCCCGCATGGACCGTTACCCTGGCGCCGATGGCAGAAGCGGGTCCCCTGCTGCCTTCCAGGGTGACTCCCAGCCAGTGGTTTCCGTTGTTGAAGTCATTCCTCAGCAGTGCAGGCGTCGCTTCCAGATCCACATGGGAAACAATGATATCCAGGTCACCGTCATTGTCATAATCCCAGATGGCCGCGGCACGCCCGGAGCGTTTTCGTGTGAAATAGCTGCCCAGTTTTTTACCCACGTCACTGAAATGACCCTTTCCGTTATTCTCCATCAGCAGGGGGTATTGGAGAATCAGCTCCTCCGCGGTCCCGTTGGCGGAAAAAATATCCAGATCTCCGTCATTGTCGTAGTCAAACAATGCGGAGGCCCACTGACCTTTTCCATCAAATGATGCCGCAATCCCGCTCTGATGGGTGATGTCCTCATAGGTGCCGTTCCCCAGGTTCCTGTAAAGCGCCCCGTACCTCAGGTCTGAAACCAGCAGGTCGATGAATCCGTCCCCGTCCACATCACCTATGGCACCGTGCATGGAACCGGTGGGAACGCCATGGCTGTTGACGGCCACTCCTACCTCCACGGCCACATCCCTGAAAACGCGCTCCTCGTTCCTGAACATGAAATTGACCTGGTGGTCGTTCCCCTGGAACAGATCCAGGTCCCCGTCCAGATCGAAGTCAAAGACCGTCAGCCCCATGCATTTGGATTCGGGGAAGTAAAGTCCCGCCTGCCGGGTCACTTCTGCAAATGTCCCGTCCGGCATTTGCTGATACAGCAGGGAAGCCTGCCCCTGATATTCTGAAGGGTGTGGCATCAGCTCCGGTGTGGTGGGTGAAACGTACGCCGGATCAAAAGCCAGAAAATTCCCCACGAAAGCATCCAGGAGACCATCCAGGTTGTAGTCCCAGAATGAGACTCCGACACTCCATTTCAGAAAGCCGTTCAATGTGTCGGGACCGCTTAAACCAAGTGAATCGGTCACATCGGAAAAAGTTCCGTCTCCCCTGTTTTCATAGAAGACATTGGTGCCGTAGTTGAGCAGGTAGAGGTCCTGATCGCCGTCATGGTCGTAATCAATGGCTCCCGCTGCCATGCTCCAGTGGGTGTCGTCCACACCCGCCTCACGGGAAACCTCTCTGAAAGTTCCATCCCCACGGTTGTGGTAAAGTTTGTTGCTGCTGTTTTTGAAGACCATTCCTTCCGCGTCGGAAATGCCTTCGAGCCAGGTCCCGTTCATCAGGTACAGATCCATGTATCCGTCACCGTTGTAGTCAAATACGGTCACACCGGACCCACTGCTTTCCAGGATGTTCTCGTAGGTGTAATCCCCGAAATTGTATAGAAAATCGATCCCCGCCTCTCCGGAAACCTCGGTAAATACCTTATCTCCCGTGTGGCAGGAAGGCAAAGTGCAGACCACTCCCAGCAACATGGCCAAACTGTATCTCCACGATCCCATCCTGTCTCCTTTCTCCCGCGCTCTTTTCGATCTGCTTTTCATTTCATTTCGGCCACTTCGCGCCGGAATTTCCGGGCATCCACTTCCCTTGTATTGTAGGTTTGGTGATATGCTTTCAGCTGAGGTGATTCCGGATAGGATTCATCGGCACCATAGGGGTACCTTTTCATCCCGTGAAAAGGCAGGGGGAATACCCTGTCTCCTTCGGCTGTGTTCATATCACCATCCTTTACCCAGCCGGTGGTATAGATTAGGAAATCCCTGCTCCATCCGTCAGGAAGCGGGGGTGCCATACCTGCATCGAATTCTATGGTGGTTTCGTCCCCCGCATTGGCAATAATGTACATGTTATCCGCGGCCAGCAGCAGCTCAAGCACATCGCCGTAACGTGTATAATAACCACCCAGGTCTCTCCATCTGGGACCTTCCGAAACAGTTTCATAATCGAACCAGTGCGGCCCGTACCGTCCCCCTTTCCTGTAAAGCTCCGAGAAGCCCCTGAAATGATGATCCGCTGCCACCGGGCTGAGTGTTTCGGTCCGTATCGGGGAGCCGTATTTTTCTGTTGAGAAGAAAGCCTGGTCCCAGTAGATCTCCATGTTGGTAAGGACACGGACCCGGTGATCGCCGGTGGGAAACAACCCGGAAAGATCGACGATGATGGTCTTATCCTTCCCCTGCGGAAACCCGATGTTATCGATGGCCGTTTCCCAGTGGCCGGCAGCATTGATCACCTGGAGGGACGGCGCCGCCACTTTCTCATTCTCACCCTGTGAAAGTGCCAGGTTGATGCTGGCATCCGTCGGAAAGATCCAACCGGTTAAATAGAGGTAGAGTTCTTCTCTCTCCGGGAGATGACCCGGATCGAGGATCAGCTCATTCGTTTCTGTGATCCCCTGATACCTGGCCTTTACAAAACCGCCCACGTACCGGTCGTCTTTCTCCCTGAGCAATCCGTTTACATCTATCCCCTCCCCGGTGTAAGCATGCCGGGCAAAAATCTTCCTGTTTCCCTGAACGGCGTGAATTTCGAGGGGCGGGTAGGGGGGTGGAACAAATTGTTCGTCTACGTAGACGTCGACGCTATCGGGATGATCCACAACCACCAGCCGCACTTCGTCAAGGTAGATGGTTTCCCACAGCTCCTCCGTGATCTGGATGATGTATCGTCCATCTTTTGGCTGGAGCAGCTGTCCGGGGATCTTGTGATAATCCCTGGAGGCATCGGCAAAGGCATAGCTTTGCTCTTCGCCCATGATCCCCATGGGCATCCCCAGGGCGCTCCTCCACATGATATCTTTCACAAAAGCATAACCCTCCCCGTCCCAGGTATAAAGGAACGGACAGGAACCCTTCAATTGCTGTTCCTCGATCAGCTCCTGTTCTATGCCGGGGTCGAAAATATTCTGGGGTGTTCCATTGGTCCAGAGGATGCGTACCACATCCACATCGGAGCGGTCGGCCAGTCCGAAATAGATGTTGGGTTCGGTCACCTGTTTCATCTGGTAAAGATTTCCTGCCCGCAGTTCAACCTTGGCACCGATACCGTAATAATTGTTCTTTCCGCTTCCGCTCCGCACACCCACCAGGCGCATCTTAAGGCGCCGGTTGGCATTGCCTCCGTCGTTTCTGAGCAGTCTTGCTCCCCCGTTCAGTCCGGCCAGAAAGATATCCAGATCCCCGTCGTCATTATAATCTGAAATAGAGATTTGCCGCCCGCCTTCAAAATTTTCCGGAAGCAGGTGGGAGACATTTTCAAAGCCTTCTTCAAGGTTGTTGTGCAGTAAAATGGCCCCCGTCTGCCCTGAATCGCCCGCATCGCCCACAATGAACAGATCCAGATATCCGTCGTTGTCGAAATCAAAGAATATGGCATCCAGCGCTCTGAACTGCTCCGGTACTCCTTGAATTTCCTTAAGGGAAGGGTCGGTTTCAAAGGTGCCTCTGCCCGTGTTCCTGAGGCACTGAAAAGTCGGGGTGGTTTCTCCTGCAACAAACAGGTCCAGATAACCATCGTTGTTATAGTCGCCCGCCGCAACCATTTTTTTACCGGTCAGGTCGCCCAGACCACTCGCTTCTGAGGCGTCCCTGAACCTGCCTTCCCGGAGGTTGGTGAACAGCTGGCAGGGAGCTTCCCTGTTGACGGTAAAGAGATCAATATCACCATCATCATCAAAATCTCCGAAACAGCTTTCGATGCTTCCGTTGGGTGAACCGGCCAGACCCGACTGGTCGGTCCAATCGGTGAATGTTCCATCGGCATTGTTCCGGTACATTCTGTTGTATCCGGTCGTGGAAAGAAACAGGTCCAGGTCCCCTTCATGGTCCATATCCACATAGAGCGCACTCACGATATCTTCCCGGCCTTCTGGAAATGCCTGCCTGGAAACATCTTTGTATTTTCCCTGACTGACGCTCTGGTACAGGGCAGGCCGGCCCATTGCCAGCAGCAGGAGGTCGAACCAGCCGTCGTTGTCATAATCGGCAAAAAGTGCCTGCGATTCATCTCCCCGGTTCCTGATTCCGGTTCCCGAAGTGGCATCGATGAACCTGCCCAGTTCTGCCCTCAGCATGAATTGCCTGTAGGAGTCACCGTCGGATGAATAGGTTCCCAGGTAGAGGTCCTCGATACCGTCGTGATCAAAATCACCGGTGGCAATGTGCGCGGGCCTGTAATTCTCCTGATCCGCCCTGCCCGCTCCATTTCCGCCGAACTGGCTGAGCCCGGCCAGTTCTGTCACATCGGTGAACCTGAGCGCTTCCAGGATCGATTCTCCGTCGGATACAAACAGGGTGGTGGCTTCACTGAAACTGAATACGGGATTACCCATGGATGCTCCCTGGAATCCCTGCAGATCGGTGACTCCCTGGTTATATGGGTTGGTAAGTTTCAGGAAGTTGTGAAAGATGAGTACATTGGTGAGGGCCTCATCCATCTTTCCCGTTTTGAGTGCCGTCAGTGCCAGGCGGTAATGATCCATCGCTTCCCCGGAAAATTCAGGAAAGATCCTTCTCACCTCCTCCATCTGCTCAATGGCTTCATCTCCTTTGCCGTCGGAAACCAGGGTTTCGATCAGATGAAGCCTCGGTACGATGTTGGCCGGAACCACCACCAGGGTCTGTTTCAGATAAGTTTCTCTTTGCCTGAGTGATTCGGCATCATCCTTGCCTCCGTAATACTCAGCCAGCCTGTAGATGGATTGTGCATGGTCCGGCTGGTCGCTGATCGCCTGTTGAAGTTCCCTCAGAAACGCATCATCCTGGTTCTTAAATTTGTATACAGATGCCAGATTGAGCCTGATGTCTGCGTCCCGGGGTGTCTTCTCAAGTGCTTCAAGCAGGTTGGATTCAGCATCGTCATACCTGCCCATCCGGAGATAGACCAGCCCCAGGTTGGCGTACCCGATGGCCTCGTCCGGGGCCAGTTTGATCAGCTCAAGGAACTGGGTTTCCGCCTCTTCAAGTTTGTTTTCTTCAAGAAAAGCCAGCCCCAGGGTCCTGGCAGTGATCACCTGCTCCGAAATTGCCTGTGATCCCTGGTCCGCATCGCCTCGACCCCGCCCGTCCCGGCAAGAAAATGTCAGGCTGACCAACAAAAGGAGCAATGCAATCGGACCGGTGTGAGTTTGAAGGCGCATGTCTGAACCAGTTTTGTGCGGGGATTCTTTCCCCCACAAAAATAGGTTTTCAATTGATGATTTGAAAATCCGCTGTTGGCTTCTTTTTATTATCTTAGCCTCCAGCTATGATAGTGTCATGCCGACCGGTGATCCAGGAAAAAAGATAGAACTTCAGGGAACTGAGGTGGAAGATATGCTCGGCAGGGTACCCGCGTGGATTACCCGGAACGGGACCCTTCTCTTCCTTTTCCTCGTGGCACTCCTGATTTTCGGAAGCTGGTTATTTAAATACACCGACATCAAGACTGC
>Ga0209536_100003687_pt1 | contig 24499 bp, 14 predicted proteins | sample DeeMarSeWOR28_12_FD_187461 | JGI IMG/M metagenome (GOLD analysis project Ga0209536, IMG submission 187461) | Marine sediment microbial communities from White Oak River estuary, North Carolina - WOR-2-8_12 (SPAdes) (version 2) | ecosystem: Environmental > Aquatic > Marine > Intertidal zone >...
AATATTACGAATTCACCTGGAATCTTTCTTTTCTGCCTAAAAATGGACGGGCGGTCGTTTATCCGATCTATAAAGGAACCTTTGAACGGCAGGATGGCATACCAGGTTCATTGCATTATTGGTATAATGATTCACACGAATTTCGCGATTATCAGATAAAAATTGTCAAGGATTTTAAACGGGTCATTGATTATTTGGAAACCAGATCCGATATTGATTCAAAGAAACTTGCTTTTTATGGTTTTAGTTGGGGAGGTATTCTCGGGAATTTAATCCCTGCAGTAGAAGATCGCGTTAAAATTGCCCTAATTAACGCCGGTGGGCTCAAAATGTATTATGGAAAACCGAGATCTGAAGCAGACTATATTAATTACGTATCAAGAGTGACTATACCTACTTTAATGCTGCACGGCCGCTATGACGCGAATGTTTCTTTCGATCATGCAGCAAAACCGATGTATGATCTTCTCGGGACAGCGGAAAAAGATAAGAAACTGATCGTTTACGAAACGGACCATATTATACCAGTGACTGAACTGATTAAAGAAAGTCTGAACTGGCTGGACCGTTACTTTGGCCCGGTTGAGAGATAAGAAAATATATGAGCATCATCGCTGAAAACATATCACATTTTAAGATTATAGAAAAGTTGGGTGCCGGTGGTATGGGAGAAATCTATCTTGCCGAAAACCAATCCCTGGAACGCCAGGTGGCCATCAAATTCCTGACCCAACATCTAACTAAAAATATAGACAATCTCGAGCGCTTTAAACGTGAAGCAAAAGCCGCTGCCTCTCTCAACCATCCCAATATTATCACGATTTATGAAATCGGAGAATTTGAGGAGCATATTGATCAGCTTAGTGATATTTTTTCTTTTGGGGTAGTCTTTTATGAAATGATCTGCGGATCCTCGCTATATTGAAATCCTGAAAAAAGCGCAGCGTGAAGCAGAAAAATTAATAGTTCATTTTGATAAAATAAACTAGGATTTGTTAAAGTGATCGGTAAAATCTTTTCGCATTATAAGATCATTGAAAAGCTTGGTGAAGGTGGAATGGGTATTGTGTATAAAGCCGAGGATACTAAATTGGATCGAATTGTTGCCTTAAAATTCCTGCCAGCACATCTTACTAAAAGTGATACAGACATTGCACGCTTCCTTCAAGAAGCCAAAGCTGCCGCCGCCCTGAATCATCCCCATGTGTGCACCATCCATGAAATCCATGATGAAGCGGAAAATCCGTTTATCGTGATGGAGTATGTTGATGGAGAAACACTTTGCGAAAAAATACACGGCGACAGATTTGAGATTAAGGACACCATCGCCTATGCCATCCAGATTGCTGAAGCCCTGAAGACGGCTCATGACACGGGCATCATCCACCGAGACATCAAGTCCGACAATATCATGATCCTGAATGACGGCCGGGTCAAGGTAATGGATTTCGGTCTGGCTAAGCTGCGGGGATCGGTGAAATTAACAAAGACTACCAGCACCGTGGGTACGTTGGCCTATATGTCACCGGAACATCTGCAGGGCAGTGATGTGGATGCCCGAAGTGATATTTTCTCCTTCGGTGTGATGATGTATGAGATGCTAACCGGTGAGTTGCCGTTTAAAGGGGAGTATGATTCGGCTGTGATGTACGCTATTCTGAATGAGGAACCAGAACCAATACAAAAGTACCGGCCTGATCTGTCGTCGGAGTTTCTGCATGTGTTGAATCGATGCCTGGAAAAGGATCCGGGTGAACGATACCAGTCAGTTAATGATCTGTTAATTGAGTTAAAGCGCTTGAAAAGGGACACAGACAAAGTCTCACATAGACCGCTTCCGGAAATATCGGTTAAATCTACACAGAAAAATCCCTTAACTGCAAAATTTGGAATGATACTGATTGCCACAGTCATTGTAGTGTCGGTAATTCTCTGGGCTCTTTTTCAATTCATTAAAAGCAATGGCAAAAAGCAGCCATTTGAACAGATGCAAATCACTCAAGTTACGACCCATGGAAAAGCCAAAGAAGCAGCCATATCACCGGACGGTAAATATATTATTCATGTGATGGAAAAAGACGGCAAACAGAGTCTGTGGCTCAGGCAAGTTGCCACCGCGAGCAATGTTGAGATTCTCCCACCAACGGATGCCATATTTAGCGGATTAACATTTACGATTGATGGTAATTATATTTACTATAATCAACGAGAAAAAAATATCGAAATAAACACGCTCTGTCGAATGCCTGTATTGGGAGGTACTTCTGTCACCATTCTTAATAATGTTTATGGTCCCATAAGTTTTTCTCCTGATGGCTCACAATTTACATTTCTACGCATTGATTTAAACACCGGTGAAACGGCCATTTTAATAGCGAACACAAATGGGACAAAGGAGAAAGTTATTGCTAAAAATGAATTCCCGGATGAACTTTTCGTCTCCAGTCCGTCATGGTCACCGGATGGGTCTGTCATTTTGTATGGCGAATATATTGCTGACGAGGCGGTCTGCCGTTTAGTAGAAATAAAGATTGACGACAAAAGCAAGCAAATCATTTCTCCGCAAAAATGGCGATCCATCGATAATATCGTATGGTTACCGAATAGCAAAGGTTTTCTCTTAACCGCATCGTATCAATCCTTTGATAATCAAATTTGGTATATTTCATATCCTGAAGCCAGCGTAAGAAGAATCACGAATGATTTAAATCATTATAAAAATTTAAGTCTTACACAAGATGAAAAAATGCTTCTTACCGTTCAGGAGGATTTACACGCGAATATATGGGTTCTTCCTGAAGGAAAAACAGATCAGGTACACAAAATTACTTCAGGGAAAAACGAAGGCGCATCTGGGATTGACTGGACACCGAACGGAAAAATTCTTTTTGCTACCTGGGATGGTAAAATATGGATTATTGATAAGGATGGTAACAATCCAAGACAGTTAACAACCGACCAGAATTATGATTTTACACCGGCAATTACGCCGGACGGTCAATATATATATTTCACTTCTTCACCAGTGAGCGCTTATGAAATGTGGCGAATGAATAGTGATGGTAGCAACAGAAAAAAACTGGAAGATTATGCCGGTGATCCCCAACTTTCTCCGGATGGTCAATGGATTGTCTATACCTCATTTTTTGAAGGAAAATTTACATTGCAGAAGATATCAACGAATGGAGGGAAACCGGTTACTCTGATTGACAATCCTGCTTTTGCCCCTTCATTATCTCATGATGGGAAGAAAATTGCCTGTTTTTGGGGCGATAATACAAATCCTGACCACCTGAGTATTGCAATTCTTCCATTCGAAGGTGGAAAACCATCACAAATATTTGATTTGCCAAGGGATATCAGTGAATACTCCAGACTGCGTTGGACATTAGGTGACGACGCTCTTAACTACATTGTGGATAGTGATGGCATTTCAAACATTTACAGATTGCCATTACAAGGTAATTCACCCTTTAAAATAACCGATTTTAGAGAAAAATTAATGTTTTATTTTGATTGGTCACATGATGGTGATCTGGCCTGTTCACGTGGTGAAGTGGTTAATGATGTGGTGTTGTTAAAGGATTTAAGATGATTGGACAAACCATATCTCATTATAAGATTTTTGAAAAACTCGGTGAAGGCGGGATGGGTGTTGTTTACAAGGCCGAAGACACCAAACTAAAGCGCAGCGTGGCCCTTAAATTTCTGCCCCAGGAACTGACCCGCGATGCGGACGCCAAAGATCGGTTTCTCCGCGAAGCGCAGGCGGCTTCGGCTCTGGAACATACCAATATCTGTAATATTCATGAGATAGATGAAACAGATGAAGGTCAGCTGTTCATTGTTATGGCTTGTTATGAAGGCGAATCTCTCGAGGACAAGATCGGCAGGAGTCCGTTAAAAATTAAAGACTGTCTAAACATTGCCCTGCAGATTGCCGCCGGTTTAAATAAAGCCCATCAGCAGAATATTGTACATCGGGATATCAAACCAGCCAATATCATGATCACAAGCGATGCTATTGTAAAAATCCTCGATTTTGGACTGGCAAAATTAATGGGACAGACCAAACTGACCAAGGAAGGTTCCACGCTCGGGACAGTGGCTTATATGTCCCCGGAGCAGACTAAAGGTGCAGCAGCGGATCATCGTTCGGATATCTGGCAGCTGGGTGCTATCCTTTATGAAATGATCAGCGGGCAAAGGCCCTTCAAAGGCGATTATGATCAGGCTCTCATTTATGCCATCAACAATGAGGATCCCATACCACTGACTGGTCTGCGCACTGCTGTTTCGCCGGAACTTGAGAGGATTATTAATAAAGCGATGGCAAAGAACGTCGATGAGCGGTATCAACATTTGAGTGATCTTGTGGTTGATTTAAAATCCTTGCTAAAAGAAATGGAATTGAGTCGCGAACCATTAAAACCCGCTCAGATGGAGATTTCAAGAAAACCAAAAATAATATATTTGAGTGCTGGGATTCTATTAATTCTGATCATCATTTATAGTTATTATACATTCTTAAGACCTGAAGAGTCAATAGATTCTATCGCTGTGCTTCCGTTTATCAATACAACAGCCGATCCGGATTTGGAATATCTCAGTGATGGCATAACTGAGAGTATTATTAATAGTCTTTCAAAACTGTCCAACTTAAATAAAGTAATTGCTCGCAGTTCTGTTTTTCAATACAAAGGAAAAGAAATCATACCAACAGAGGTCGGAAAAGACCTCGCTGTCAAGGCGATACTAATCAGTCGGCTTAGTCAGCGTAAAGATGAGTTGTTAATAAGTGTCGAACTGGTGAATACTGAAAATAATAACCTTATCTGGGGAAATCGATATGAACGGGCTTTTTCGGACATATTTGAAATTCAGGACGATATATCCGAAGCTATAACTGAAAATTTGCGATTAAAGCTCACTGGTGAAGATTATAAACGTATGACAAAACGATATACTGAAAATTCAGAAGCCTATAAACTATACCTTAAGGGAAGATATTTTTATAATAAACATAATATAGAAAGTTACAATAAGGGTCTCGAATTTTTTAAACAGGCTATTAAAATAGATCCTGATTTTGCACTGGCCTACGCTGGCATTTCAGATGTTTATTTTAAACTCGGTTGGTTAAATATCCTGCCCCCAAAAAATGCGCATAAAATGGGTGTGGCTGCTGCTATGACAGGACTCAAGATAGACAATACTGTCAGTGAAATTTTTGCAGCCCTGGCAAATCATAAAACTTGGTATGGCTGGGAGATAGATATAAAAGGTGCGTTGAGCGACTATGAGAATGCTCTATATTTAAATCCCAGTGATGCAGAAGTATATCATGAATATGGGCATATATTGACTCATATAGGTAAGTTTGTTGAAGGTATTTCCATGATGAATCGAGCATTAGAGCTAGAACCACTATCCATAGGAAAAATCTCCTGCCTGGGTCAGATTTTATATGAAGCAAAAAAATATGACGAAGCCATTATCCAATTTGTGAAAGCACTTGAGATGGATTCGACTTATCAACATCCATACGGCTGGCTCGGCTTGTCATATCTGCAAAAGGGAATGTATGACGATGCGATTGAGATGCTACAGATAGGAACAACATCGCCAGGGTATGGTACCCGGTGTATTGGAATACTTGGATATACCTATGCTGTTCAGGGGAAAGCTGATTCTGCTATATTACAGCTCAAACGCCTGGATGAACTATCTACTAAAAAGGCTGTAGATCCATGTTTTATTGCCTGGATATATACTGGTCTGGGAGAAAATGAGACAGCATTTGAATGGCTTGAAAAGGCTTATGAATTACGCTCAAACTGGCTGATTATGCTCAAAAATGACAAACTTTTTGATTCATTGCGCTCTGATGAAAGATTTACAACTTTGTTGCAGAAAATTGGATTCGATAAATAATCGGCGGAATCATTTCGCATTTAAAATTACAGAGAAAATTGGCCGAGCTTGGATTGAAGAAATTTACCTGACCGCAGATCTTTCCGGATTTTGAACTGAGTTATTATGCCCAATCCAGATCAACTGCAATCATAGGTTAAATGGAGAAATCTCGACAAATTTTTATTCCCCCTGATGCTTTTCTGCTGCCCTCTTACCATGCTGATAATTGACGAAAAAGTTGATCAGCAACGCTAAAAGGAAGAAAACAGAACACAGTAAAATTGCATTATGCAAACCAACTGCTTTTTGCATCAATCCTAATGCCAGCAATCCGACAATTGCTGCAAATTTTCCCGATAATCCCCAAAAACCAAAAAATTCAGCTGATTTTGATTCCGGTGAAAATAAACCAACAATCGCCCGGCTGGCTGACTGGGTAGCCCCTAATCCCATGCCGGATAAAGAACCGATCATCACAAAGACTGTTTGACTCTCAAGAGAAATATCAAATAAATTATTGATAAAATTTGTTACATCAATAGTTGCCCATATCAGAATTATTGCGACAATCCAAAGTAGAAGGGTCAGATTGAATGTCTTTTTTGCACCAATGATATCCTGTAAATAACCAAATATAAATGCCCCACCTGCAGCTGTGAATTGGGTAATAACAAACATCAATACCCTGTGTGTACCATCCCATTGTATAACTTGATTTCCATATATAAACGCAAAACTGATGACAATCGAAAGACCGGCCATTGCAAAAAAGAGTGATATTAAAAAGATCATTAATTCTCGAAAATCCTCCAGCTCACGAAAGGTACTTACCAGACGCTTAAAACCGGTACTGATCAAATTCTCAAGCGGAGGTAATAGTTTTGGTTTTGCTCGTTCCTTTACCCAGAGAAAAGTTGGAATCGCGGCCAATAAAAAAAATACGGCTGTGACAGGGCCAACATAATACAAATTTGAAATATTATCGATGTTGATCGGACCGAGTAAGGTTACAAGAATCGTAGATATGAGACCGCCAAAATACCCCAGGCCCCATGCATAACCTGATATTTTTCCTAAATCCTCCGGTGGGCCTAACTCAGGTAAAAAACTGGAGACAAAAGATTCTCCCGTGGCAAATCCAAAATTGGAAATAATAATAAGGATCATTCCAAACTGATAATAACCGGGTTTGATAAAAAACAGAGCGGCAGTGGCTATAATCGTCAGCAGATAACTGAAAAACAGGAACTTCTTCTTCGAAGCAGTAAAATCAATAATTGCACCGAAAACAGGGGCGGTAAGAACCACCAATCCATAGCTGATTGCCAGAGCAATGCTCCATAACAAGTTGCCGGTTCCATATGAGCCATCCGCATCGGGACCAACGATAATCTCCGGGAATATGACCGCATAGACGACTGTGATGATTACAGTCGTATAGGAAGAGTTGGCGAAATCGAACATCGCCCAACCGAATAATTCTTTTTTAGGCGCGCGTTTACGATCGGTCATATTTTAATTCTCCGAAGAACTCAATAATCTAAATTACAGATAAATGTCAAATGACCAAAACCAAATGACAAATAAATTTCAAATGACAAAGATCAATATAAAAAATGTCAAATGTCAAAATCCAAATGACGAATTACATGTTTTAAGCTTATATATTTCTCAATAGGTATATATTTTTAAGGGAGAGCAGTATTGACGAATTACCCTGAGATTAAATAAAATCTTTTATGTTAAGTTTATTTTTCAAATAGCAATGTATTCATGTAAATCTAATAAAATCAGATATCACATCTGCATCCAATATCTGCTATAAGTTATCGCATATCTGGTATCTTTTATCCCGCATCTCGAATCCCGCATCAGGTCATTCTAAGGTATATGCCATCTCCCGCAAGTGCTGTGTTGCCCGGTTCTTGGAGGTAAAATCTTTATAGGCCCGTTGAACAGCTTCTTCGGATAGATTTAAAACAGTCGCCACCTCACCAATCGGAATATCATATTCCCAGGCATAAAGCAGGTGATCCAGTTTATCAAATGGAATGCGAAAAAAGAATTCCTGGTCTGTTACCGGTAGACTGAAAGTATCGGGGCTGGGTTGTCGTTCAATTATTTCCGGGATGACATTAAGAAATTCTGAAATTTGATAAATTTGATTTTTATACAGGTAGGAGAGAGGTTCGATATCGGTACCACCATCACCATATTTACAGAAATCACCGAGAATGTATTCTGTGCGATTTGTTGTTCCGGCAACGACCAGGCTGCGACGTTCTGCTTCGTTATAAAGGTGAAGCATCCTCGCCCGAATTTTGATATTGGCAAAGGAGGTAATTGTCCTGAACTGATCTAAATTCAGTCGCTCGGATTTTATTTCCCCGTCAGGTAACTGTACCTGCAAACGGTAAAAGTTATAGGAATCTCTTTCCAACAGATCTGTCGGCAGGGTAATATTGTACTTATAACCTGGCTGGTATTCTGGGATTAATTGTTTGACAAACTCATCGCGCCACCCATATTTCAAAACACTATCCACTGTTGAGGATACATCGATCAGCCGATGCTCAATACCCAAATTTTCGGCATGCTTTATTGCGTATTTGGCGCTGACAGGATTCGATTCCTTTTCAGGAAGGACCAGCCCAACAACTCTCTCTTTACCGACGGTATAGACAGCAATGGCCGCCATACAGGCGGAGTCAATACCGCCACTTAATCCAACCACAATACCTTTACGTCGAAAGACCGTTCTTACCTGTTCCAGGATAAATGCCGATAGTTTTTCCAATTCCTTTTCAGGATCGATTTTCAAAATATCCAGATTAAATGCCATCTCACTCTCCAATATGACAAATTATGCAATTTTAGATTCGCTCTAGATGTTCAAATAATTTCAACACGAAGTGCATGAATGTATTATACCTTGTTCCGACGCTCCGCGTCGGGCCATCTATAATTATATGGGCTACGACGCGAAGCGTCTTAGCCATTAATTCACTCATTCTTCGTGATCTTCGTGTACTTCGTGTTAAAAGAAAATTGATACACCATGTGAATTAATTACTTGGGTAATATATTTATATTATGGTAAAATTGATAAAAAAGTATGGCGGGGATCACAAATACATCAAGAAATCCATTCAACGGCACTTCCTAAATCTCTAAACACCATGATTTCACTCTTCGAGGAGGCTTCAAGACTTTGTTCATACATGCGGGCAATTCCATAATGTATCTTATTAGATACAACGAGGGCTGTTTTCATACCTCCGTATTTTTCACGTTTCCAGGTAACATAGGCAACAATTTTCTGAATTTGGTTTGTGCTTATTGTTTCGATCCCTTTAACATCTATGAAATCCCAGACAGAATTCAAATTCCGATCGAAATTTTCATCATCATATACACTAACTAATGCATCAAAGAGCTCATCAAAATCAAAATCTCCGGTTAGGGTATGAATACGAAAATTGGATGATTCATTTATTTCTGTCTCAATATTCATTCTTGTACCTCAATAGAAACACAATTTAGTTTTCGCTTTGTAAAAACACGAATCCTTATCACCAAATATAGGATTGAAATGTCAATTTTGGTAGCAAAATTTATTACTACAATAATTTTATATAATTGTCAGTCAGCCGACATCAGCGTGTATCTCCATTTTATTTTTGCAAAATTAATGCTTATAATATATATATGAAAAAAATAACGATATTGATTTTTAGCATCAGCCTGATGAATTTTCTTTGGGCGCAAAGTCCCTGGCTTCAAAAAAAGGGATCATTGCTTAACCAAATATCATTTAATACCATTCAGAATTATAGTGAGCTGTACCTTAGTTCCGGCGAAACCTTCACAACCGAACGGAACCTGACAGACAATACTGTACAGGCCTGGTTCGAATATGGACTCTTTGAAACGACATCATTGCAACTTGTTGCGCCTCTAAAGTTTTTAAAAGCCGGAGACCCCTCTCAAACAGAGAACCAAACGCCACAAACGAGTTCCGGTTCACTTAATTCAATTGGAAATGTGATATTTACCTGGAAACAAAATTGGTTGCATCAAACCTGGCTATTAACCAGCCATTTCAATATTGAGTTGCCTACCACTCAATATGACGATGCCAGCGGTTTAAGATCTGGCTACGATGCCTGGGCCTTTTCTGCTACACTGAGTGCGGGACGTGGTTTCGAAGCTACTTATGTATATGCACATCTTGGGATTGGGAGCCGAACAAACGATTACAGCTCTTTTTACACAGGCGGCTTCGAGTGGGGATATCACGTTTTTAAACCTCTTTGGATAGCAGGTGTATTGAATGTTCTGCAGTCTTTTAAAAATGGAGATCGAACAGAACCTGATAATAATATTTTAACCGGTCTCTATGTAAATGATCAGGAGTTTATCGCCTGGGGAATCAAAGTATTTGGCCAGATCACTGACGAAAATTTCGGTTACAGTGCAGCACTCTTTGGTGCTTTTAAGGGCAATCATGTTGCCAAATCTCCCTCAATAAATTTGGGTTTATATTACAGATTTTCATTTATCTCAAACTAACTCTCATTCTGAAATTCTGCTCAATTATGAAACCCTAATTCCAAGCTTCTCTAGTTGCTTCTTGAACAGTTCCGGTTTATCCGTGACAATGCCGTTTACGCCTGAGGAAACTGAATGATACATTTGTGACGGCTCATTCAATGTCCAGTGTATGACGGTTGAAATCTTGCTTTTTCGATTATAATCCCGATCCCTCGTTGTCTCGATAATTTCATCGAGATTACCCGGTCTGAACAGACTACCAACCGAGACGATCGAGTTACCCATTTTTCTGGCTACCTTCAAAGGATTCTTTTTGAAGCCAAAGAGTGCGCCAAAAGATCCTTGCGCATCAAAGGCGAATTCACATCTTTTTTCACCCGAACCCTCAATTCCCTTTTTTAGACAGGTTAAAACTTCTTCACTTTCGTTACAAATAATCAGTCTGTCAGGAAGATCATCAAACTTTTTTATCTCTGCTCCCAGACTTCTGCCATAGTCAACATATAAATCCGCATCATCATCTATATCCCAATCAGGATTCTTGATATCAAAAAACAAGAGATGTAATCTTTCTTTTTCAGTACTGGCAAACTCTAAAAATTCTGAGAGCTCCGGGATGTCATATTCATGTTGTTCCACATGCTGATACTTGTAATACGTCCTGATCTGTTTAAGTGAAAGTTTGATGAGGTCCAGTTTTTCTTTAAATCCCATCAGGATTTTTTGACCGGTTTTGTATATGCCATTCTGAAGAACCTTTATCAGAGCAAATTTGCCGTTTGGTGTAAATTCAGGGGATACCAATTCAAAAGGAAATCCCTCAAAAAACGTCCGGTCCAGACGATCAGGATGTTTTACTGGTTGAGGATCATGAAAAAGCACCAGATTTTTATCTTTGGTTAAACAGATATCAAATTCGAGACCATTCGCCCCCAGATCAAGCGCTTTTTGAAAAGAGGCGATTGTATTCTCAGGATAATGATAAGGGGCGCCCCTGTGCCCGATATTAAATATCTGGCGTAGAGGAATTTTTAGTTCCAATGGCGATAATTCCGAGGTATCAACAAGTACATCCTCATCAAAATATTCGTTTGTTTGATAGCCATCATCCCATCCGGAATCCCAATAGGGTAAACGTGACGGGCAATATAAAGGTAAATGGTCTTTTGTAATCTCAGCGGCCATTAAAAGGTGGCCGCTATATTTGGAAAAGTTCGCCTTCTTGAATCCCACTCTTAAATAATGATCTTTACTGACCCTGTAACGGGGCGACCGGATATAAAACAGCCCCAGATTTTCATCAAACTTCAATCTTTTGGGATTGAAACCGACCAGTGGATTGTGCTCATAGATTTCAGCGATTTCAACCTGTATACCATCTGTTATCGGGTATTCTTCACCGGTTAGTGGATCAAAGAGGATGACTTTTAGATATAAGGATTTCATTTATTCTTTCTATCATTAAATAATTTACATACGTAGTACGTGGAGCGTAGGGCGTTGTGCGTTTTTTTCTATTAGACTTAATAACTCTATAAAATACAGAATTTGTTATCGAACTGTCAATTTTATCCGATCTTTAACTTCAGTGAAGAGGATTTTCTGATATGGTACAGACTTTAGACATATTTATATTCTGTGAGCTTAATCAAGATAAAACAAAACAAATTATTTTATTATTCTAAAACATCCTCATATTCTGGAACAGACAAATGAAATCGTGCAGTAGAATAATCTGTATATTGATTTTTATAGTAGGTAGTCTACCTGGTATCAGTGCATCACAGAATACGACTCAACAGTCAATACTTAAAAGATTTGCAGATTTGAAACGCAGCGAGTGGCAAGAAAATAAATCGCAAGCCGAAGAATTTGCCCGACAACAAGGAATAGCAATACGTCAGGTACTCTCAGATGGGACAATTATCGAGATTATTAAAATAGTAAATGGTGTACCAAGATACTATATCACCGAAAATGCCGGTGCGGCCGTAACGACAAGAGCGGACCAACTGTGGCCGGGAGGTTCACTCGGTTTTAGTCTGACCGGTTCCGGTTATAACGGTCTGGGAGAGTGGGACGGTGGAGGGATTCTTACCACGCACCAGGAGCTTATCGGTCGCGTGACACAGATGGACTCGCCCTCATTTCTCAGTAATCATTCCACTCATGTAGCCGGTACGATGATTGCCACCGGTGTTGATGCTGCTGCTCAGGGAATGGCTTACCAGGCAACTCTGCAGGCATACGAATGGACCAACGATCTGTCAGAAATGGCCACCGCCGCAAGCGGAGGGATGGAGATATCGAACCATTCCTATGGATATATCACAGGCTGGTATACACCAGATGGGATTAATTGGACATGGTATGGAGATCTGTCTATAAGTAATTCTGAAGATTACAATTTTGGTTTTTATGGACCTGAAGCGAGGGATTGGGATCAGGTCGCATTTGATGCTCCCAATTATCTGATCGTTAAATCTTCAGGTAATGATCGTGGCGACTATTACTCGGGTCGACATAGTCATTATGGTTTACCGGGTAATTACTTTGATTCGCATGATATGGATGGTGGTAGTACAGGCTATGATTGTATCAGCTATATGGGTGTAGCCAAAAATGTCCTCACCGTGGGAGCAGTTGCTGAGGTACAAAATTATACCAGCCCCGGAGATGTGAATATGGCCTCCTTTAGTGGTTGGGGTCCTACGGACGACGGACGGATCAAACCAGATATTGTTGCCAAAGGTATAAATGTGTATTCCTCTCTGGCCAGTGGAAATACAGACTATGACTATTATAGTGGTACGTCGATGGCCACACCAAATACGGCAGGAACGCTTGCCTTACTTCAACAACATTATCAGAATACACATGGGGGTTCCCCAATGCGCTCAGCGACTTTAAAGGCCTTAATTATTCATACTGCCGATGAATGCGGAACTGACCCGGGGCCGGATTATCAGTTCGGATGGGGACTGCTAAATGCTGAAAAAGCAGCCCTGCTGATTTCTGAAGATCAAAGTCAAACGGTCATAGATGAACTGACATTAACCAATTCATCCACTTATACGCGGGTTATCACTGTTACGGGTGATAATCCCGAACCTCTAAGAGTGACCATTGCCTGGATAGATCCGCCGGGAACACCAGTTTCCGCTCAACTTGATCCAACAAATCTCATGTTAGTCAATGATTTGAATCTAACTGTTAGCCGCGATACGAATACCTGGTATCCATGGCAGCTCAGTCTGGTAAGTCCGGGATCTCCTGCAACTAACACCGGATTCAATAATGTCGACAATGTAGAAGATATCGACATTGAAAGTCCGGTAGCAGGCGACTATACAATAACAGTAAATCACACAGGCACGTTAACGAATGGCCTTCAGAGCTTTTCTCTGATCGTTTCTGGGATAGACGATTTTACCAGTATTCCCGGCACTTGTCCGACAAATTTAACCGTACCGGGGGACGGGGCAACGGAGGTATCTCTCACTTCCACGATAGAATGGACAGCGGTGAGTGATGCTTCTAGCTATGATCTTTACTTCGGGACAGATGGTGGTGGTATTACAAGACCAGCAAATATTGAGAATGGTCTAACTGTATCGACAAATTCTTACTCCCCAAATTTGACTTCCGGAACTACCTATTATGTACAGGTCTATCCCCGTAATAACCAGGGAGTAAATGAAACCTGTTCTGATATTTGGTCATTTACAACGGCTGTCGAGCAAATCGTGACGACTTTTCCTTTTAATGAGACTTTTGATGGCTTTATAGAGATTGGTTCCGGAAATGACTGGCAAAACTCTGCGGACGATAATTTTGACTGGAGCGTGAATTCAGGAGGTACACCCTCCACTGGAACCGGCCCTTCGGCTGACCATACCTCCGGATCGGGAAATTATCTTTACACTGAATCTTCCTCACCCAACTATCCTTATCTGAGTGCCTGGTTACTTTCACCCTTTTTTGACATTACTCTGTTGGCAAATCCTTCCCTTGAGTTCTGGTATCACATGTTTTCAACGGAAGCAGATACACCACCGGAAATGGGGGATCTTCATGTGGATATCTTTGCCTTTGGAGACTGGATTACAAATGTAGCGCTGATTGAAGGTAACCAGGATGATCAATGGCATCCTCTGACTGTTGACCTTTCCCCCTATATCACAAGTCCTTTATTGCAGGTTCGATTTCGGGGCATCACCGGGTCCCTCTGGCGCAGCGATATCGCTATTGATGATTTGACGATCTATCCCCAGGCAATGAAAACTTATACAGGTGGCTCCACTGACAGTTACAGTTTCCCGAATACAGACATAACAATTCAGTTTACGACGGCAAACAGTGGCGATCTTTCTTTAAGTGTGAGCAAACAGGAGAGCGACCCGGGTGTATCAGGGAGTCTGCCTCCCGGCGTTGCACATATATCACCACAACGTTACTGGAATGTTGATGTCCTCTCCGGTTCTGTTGATGGTATCTACAGCATGATGATTGATCTGCAAAGTATGTCGGGTATCAGTGACTACAGTACCTTAAAGTTGGTTAAACGCACGGATGGCGCCAGTCCCTGGGAAGAAGTAGGTACAAATGCTTATGCCGGCAGCGGAACAGTTGTCGTCTGGAATGATATCAGTGAAGGATTTTCAGAATTTGGTATTGGTGGAGGTGAAGATAATTCTTTACCGGTGACTCTATCACACTTTGAAGCCACTCTTATTAGTAGAGGCGTTTTACTCACCTGGCAGACAGAAAGTGAGCTGGAAAATCTAGGTTATCTTGTTAATCGCCGAATAAAAGGAGAAGATCACTGGGTAGAAATTGCCAGCTATCAAACAGATAACGTTTTACTTGGACAAGGTAATAGTTCTGAAGCCAGCGAATATCATTATAAAGATCTGTTTGTAAAAGAAGGTGTCACTTATGAATATCAGTTGGCTGATGTCAGCTATGCCGGCGGAATCGTCTATCACCCGGTAGTGGAAATTGAGGTTGACAAGCTTCTGACAACATTTAAATTAGGTAAAGCCTATCCAAATCCATTTAATCCAAAAACAATTATAAATTACGAATTACCAATTACGAATTACGTTGAATTAAGTATTTACAATATACGTGGTCAGATATTAGTAACCCTAGTTTCAGAAAAACAAGAAGCCGGATTTTATAAGATTGAGTGGAATGCGTCTGGTTATGCAAGTGGTGTTTATTATTATCATCTAAAGGCTGGTTCTTTCCAAGCAGTAGAAAAAGTAATTTTCATGAAGTAACTCATGTCGAGAATCCAGGATCGAGGATCCAGGATCAAGTATAAAAATCCACATTTTCTAATGAGCGACGACATTTTCCCGATTATAATATATAGTGGCATTTTATACAAAGGAGCTCATGCTTGAGGAAAAAAGAATTAAAAATTGCGGAAAAATTAGTACTCGATATCAGAGCAGCCTTTAATATTGAAGAAGATGCAGCTGAATTTTTTGTCTACCGGTTTTTTTCTGATCTGGGTAAAAAATCCGAAAAAGGCGATTATTTTTCTTTACCAAATGGTGATAGGTTTGAAAAGAATTCAGATGTTCGAGCAAAACCTGTTAAATGAAAGATAGTTATATCCCCAGATCCGCATACACCAAAATTTAGTCTTAATTAAGTTCTCTCTCTGGTTCAGGGGGAAGATCATCAAATTCAAAAAGCAGATATTTATACTCTCCCTGTGAAGAAAGAATATATGTCTCCGGTATCCACGAACCGATCCAAAGATTAAACCCAAAAGAGAAAATCCCAGGGCAAAGATTGCACTATATGCATATAACATATCTTTTTGCCAATCTTCCGCTGTATCTTCATGATATCCCAGAATTAAGGCACCACCGATCAAAACACCTAATCCCAGTCCAATCATAAAACCTGTACCCGCTCCTTTGGATCGTTTTAGAATACGAATACTTTTTATTTTAGAGACATCAATTATCTTTATCCTCTGTGTTTCCAATTTTTCAAGATTAAACCTTTCTGACTCGATCTTGATTATTGTCCCATCTACAGTTTCACCATTCTTATAGGTAATTCTAACTGGGTAATCATAATCCTCCGCATCAATCTGATCGACACGAGCTTTGGAATATGTTGTTTGACAACCGGTGATAAGTAGTAATATGCAGAGGAAAATTTTGAACAAATTTTCTAGTTCAAAAGTCATGTCAATTTCCTTATAATTTGTATCAAATAATGCTATAGGATTTCCTTTTAGACAGGATAACAGTATAAACAGGATTATTTAAATAGTAGCAGTTAATACTATTTTAGCAGTAGCAATTTTTTTGTCTCAACAAATCCTTTATCGGTGGCTAATTTATAGAGATATATGCCGTCCCGATAAACCGGGATGGCTCAGATTTATTTCAATAACACTAGCTTTTTGGTTTGCACAAATCCTGCATCTGTCGTCAATCTATAGTAATAGACGCCACTGGCGAATTCACCACCATCCCATTGTACCTGATAATATCCCGCCTCCCGTTTTCCTGAAACCAATGTCTCAATCCTTTGCCCAAGCACATTGTAAATACTTAATTCTACTTCACTGATCATTGGTAATTGATAATTGATAGTTGTAATTGGATTAAAAGGATTCGGAAAATTTTGAAAAAGTTGATAGGATTCAGGCCGAACAAAGTTAGATGCGTCTTCCAATCCTAAGATTTTAGCAATCTGAAGTGATACATTTTTAACAGGATTAAAAGGATCATTTGAGTAAAATACGATATTAGCCTCATACGTACTGTCTGGTAAGCCTGCTAAATTATAAATAGTAGTTATCTCCATTTGACCGCCTGCGGTTACGGAACCAGTATTCGGTTTACAGACAAGCCAAGGATTTAATGGTACAGTCGATTCCACCCACAGTGGATCATTTAAAAGCGTTCCATCATTTTCATTCTCTGACCAATCAACCAGTATAGATCCTCGACCTTCTTCCATTGGCCAATAACCAAGTAGACCCGGTTCAATTCCGATCAATCCATTAGACATAATTTCTTGTATTTCTGTCTGACTGAGTACCTTTTCCCAAATACTCACTTCATCCAGTGTACCATTAAAATTTGGAAATTCATGAGGCTCCCGGCCATCAAATCCTAATCTAACCCCAAATCCTTCTTCAGAATGTGACGTAATATTTAGTTCGTCCTCACCATCGAGTTCACCATCAACATATAGTTTTATTTGTGCCGTACCATTATTCTCTGCTGTCACTGCGACATGATGCCAGATTCCATCTGTTAGAATTCGGTCTCCTCTTGCACCTCCTTCAAAACCAACATCGAAAACTAGTGAACCATGGTCAGTAGTTAATCCTGATCCAACAAAAAGTGTTTTCGGTCCCGGGATATCCTGGGCATTTGACTTTGAGATAATTACACCGTAATCAGAAGTCATAATCCAGGCAGTAATTGAAAAGTCTTTTCTAAAATCAAATGAATCCGGATTGGCAATTTCTACTGTCTTGACGCTGCCATCGAATTCCAGGGCATAATTTGAATCAAGCGCCACTGTTTTTATCTCAGTGTTTAAGTAGAATACCAATTCAGAAGTTCCAGTATTTGAAATAGTTATCAGTTGAGAATCCACCTCGACGGTCTGAAGTTCATCAAAAATGGATTCTGGTGATACAAAGATTGTAGAATGAAGCGGTTCTGCACGGCTATTTTCATAGGCACCTATATCTGGCTTTGATCCGGCGGGATCCGGACGGGGATTACCATCCATATCAATCTCAGGCGCGCCCTCCGATGTGCCCGCTCCTATACACAGACTATAATCGGTAAGATGAAAATCTTCTTCTTCCTTGTCAACAAAGAAGGGATTGAAATCAATATTTCCCTCTTCCCATTGAAGAGTAGATGTTTCATCTGAAATATAAACATCCTCCTGCCCACCTTCCACATTACAGTATATAACAGTTAGAGTTCCCCCAACATTATCCCATTGAGCCAAGGCAATTTGATCATTTTCATTTCCCCAAAAAATACAATTTGTAGTTGTGGCAATACCACCTCCACCAACCGTTAATCCTGCGCCGTATGATGCCCAATTTTCAACGAAGGTACAGTTCATTAAATCCACCTGTGCTGCGCTCCAGATACTGACTCCACCTGAATTCCAAACATCTTCTTCTGTAGAAGCAATGTTATCCCAAAAAAGACAATTGGTTACCTCTCCGGTACATTGATTTGTAAATCCGGCTGCGCCACAAAAAGTTTCAGACACATTACCCAAAAAAATACTGTTTTTTAGGGTAAAATTTATTGATTGTCCCGATATTCGTAAGCCACCATAATCACTTGCATAATTTTCCTGGAACTTACATTTATCAACTATAATATTAACTGATGAATAATCACTATCATATCTCCTTACAGTCATCCCCCCACCTGGTCCAGGTGTCATATTACCGATAAAGTTGGTATTTGAAATATTTATTTCAAATAATTGATTCTCCCCCTTATCATTTATATACTGCAAACCGCCCCCGCTACCTTGCTCTACCTGGTTATAGGATATTGTGCAACTATCAAGTTCCACATTGGAAAAGTGTATCTGAAGGCCACTACCCTCTGATATGGAAGTATTACCATTAACTATTACATTAAACATGGATAAATCAGAATCCGTGCAATAGACGCCAGCACCAACTTCCGCTATATTCCCCTGAAAGGAGACGTCCTGAACGACTACTGAAGAACCGAAAAGAGCTAATCCTCCGCCATCCATTGTAACAGAATTATTTCTCACAATGAGATTTTTTAATGTTGGCTGCGCGTCTTCACATCTTATACCTCCACCCTCAATAGCTGATCCATTCTGAACAGTAAATCCACATAAGACTGTTGTGGAGTCTTCCCCACCGGTAAAAGATACCGCACTGCTTGCATTGTTTCCATCAATGACAGTACCGGAAATATAGGATTCTTCGTTGGTTGTCAGATAAAGACTGCCAACGACAATACTTTTCCCGCTAAAAGAAATCCCCTGCACCCATGTACCTGGATTTACGATTACCGTATCAGAATCACTGGCAGCATTAATACCTGCCTGGATCGTTGGCTGATCAGCAGGAACCCTGATCGTTTCCGAATTGATACCAGTGAATAAAATTAATACACAAATAATGGAAAATGTAAAGGATTTCATTTTAGGTCTCCTTTTTACAAATTTTACCTGAAGAGATGATCTTTGATCAGAAAAGAGAACTAGATAAGAATTTTCATTTTGTCCGTGAAAGCAGATCGCAGGCTGTTAGTATATAGTGTGAACAGTCAGATTGGGTTCAACTAATGCCACTTCTGGTTCATAAAATGAGGATGAATCCAAGTTTAGAAACAATCTGAGAGAGTTATATAACATAATATAGTTTATAATTCTTTGAATGCAATATATATTTTCACTATTCTCCTGGAACAATAAATTATTTATTTGTTCATAATAATGATGAGATTTTATTATGGATCAGTCGTATTCATATCAATTATCTGTACTAACTTTACTATTGTCCATTTTTTTCATTCAGGATCTTTTGCCGCAGGAAACAATCGATAACCTTGATCCTGATTCGATTCTCTATGAAATGGAACCGATCACTGTTACAGCCACACGATTCCCCAGCAGACAACAAAATACGATCTTTGCAATTACCTCAATAGATGAAATGAGCCTGCAGATAGCCAGGCAACAACTATCATTAAAAGAGTCTTTGGGTTCTATTCCGGGTTTATTAGCATTAAGCGGCTATAATTTTGCCCAGGATCTTCGTTTGTCAATCCGCGGATTTGGCAGTCGCTCACCGTTTGGTATCCGGGGCATTAAAATTCTGATCGATGGAATACCGGAAACCACTCCCGATGGTCAAACACAGCTGGACAATCTCAATATAGGAATAATCGACCAAATAGAAGTTATGCGAGGACCAGCCTCTTCATTATACGGAAATGCGTCAGGTGGCGTTATGCATATTGTCAGTCAAAAACCACCAAAATCGTTGCTACTGACTAGCGCTTTAACAAGCGGTTCCTTCGGACACAGAAATATCCGGCTCAAAGCTGGCCAGGATTTTGGACAAACGAACTTTATAATCTCTGGAGTTTATAATCAGTTTGATGGTTATCGCGAGCAAAGTAGAATGAGAACCTATCTGCTCAATGGAATTATTAAAGTTAATACAGATTCTCTTTCTGAACTTACTATGAGACTTTCCTGGGAAAATAGTCCATTGGCAGAGGACCCGGGTTCATTGACACGTGAACAGAGTAAAGCAAATCCGGAACAGGCCTATATCAACAATATCAAGTATTGTGCCGGTGAAGCGGTTAACCAGGTTCGAGTTGGTATATACTATGAAACAGTTCTAAACAGGAACCAGGAAATTCAGACCAATGCTTATTATACACACCGGGCCTTTAATAATCGACTTCCCTTTGAAGAGGGTGGCAGCGTCGATCTGCAAAGAGATTATGGCGGTCTGACCTTGTTTTATCTTAATCGATTTGCATTGTCCGGCAATCCCGCTGTTTTCACCGGCGGAATTGAGTATGCAAATCAACAGGATGACCGTAAAAGATATAACAATGATAAGGGTGTTCAGGGAGATTTGGCATATCATCAGGATGAAGGGTACATAAACTTTGCTCTCTTTGCCCAACAAGAAATAGAACTTTTAGCAAAATTAAAAATAAACCTGGGACTACGCTATGATTTAATAAATGTGGAGGCAATAGACCTATTTATAGAAGATGGTGATGATTCCGGTCAACGATCTTTTAAAGGTGTGAGTGGAATGGCTGGTTTATCATATCTGATCGGAAATCAGGTAAATTTCTACGGGAACATTTCCAATGGATTCGAAACGCCTGCTCTTATCGAATTGACAAATAATCCGCAAGCCAACAGCGGCTTAAATCCAGCATTAGATGCTCAAAAGGCGATTAATTATGAGATAGGTCTCAAAGGGATACTCAATCGCCAATTGAGATATGAACTTGCTCTGTTTTCTATCAATGTCTCTGATGAAATTCTTCCCTATGAAAAGGAAGATCTCCCCGGCAGAATTTATTATAGAAATGCAGGTCGATCTCAGCACAGTGGGATTGAATTTGGTATAAGTGGATATATGCTGAAAGGTTTAACGTTTGCCCTCACCTATACCTATTCCAGGTTTCGATATAAGGACTATCAGATTGGTAGTGATGATTTTGCAGGTAACACAATCCCGGGAATACCAAATCATATGTGGTATGGTGAATTTTTTTATCTCAATAGTTCTGGATTATACGCCCGCTTAGAACTACAGGGAAGAAGTAAGATGTTTGTAAACGATGCAAATACGGCGATCGATGACAATAATTTTATATTAAATATTCAGACGGGATTCAGATTCAGACTGAATCAGTGGTCTATTGAGCCATTTCTAGGTATAAATAATATAACTGATAGTTCTTACTCAGATAATATCAGGATCAACGCTTTTGGCGAGCGATATTATGAACCTGCCCCGGGAATTAATTTATTTGCCGGGGTAAAGGTAATGATCGGTGAATAGATACTTTAGTCTTTTCCACAAAACATTATTTTGCAAATATAAATGATTACTGGTCTATTGGCGTCAGACGCAGGATTTTATCAGGTTCATTGACCACCACATAGATAGCCCCATCCGGTCCACAGGTCACATCTCTTATTCTGCCATAATCACTGAGAATAACCTGATCATCGATGACACGATTATTTTCAATTTCCAATATCCTGACCTGTTCATATCTTAAAGCGCCAACAATGAGATCATTCTGCCATTTCGGAAATAGATCTCCCGTATAGAAATCAAGACCACAGACTGCAATTGATGGTGTCCATTGGAGGACCGGTGGCTGCATACCTGGTTTCTCGGTATACTCTGAGATTACTGTGCCATCATAATTAAGACCATAGGTTACTTCCGGCCACCCATAATTTTTTCCACTGAGAATTAAATTAACCTCATCACCACCCATTGGTCCATGTTCAGTCTCCCAGACCTGATCGGTCACTGGATGAACCGCCAGTCCTTGTGAATTACGATTACCGTAGCTGAAGATTGAGGGGATGGCATTTGCCTCATTTACAAACGGATTATCATCCGGAATTTTTCCATCTTTATGGATACGATGAATCTTCCCATTGGGACGTGTTATCAGTTGCGCCTGGTGCCTGGCTCCTCGGTCTCCGATTGAAAAATATAAATAGCCTTTTTTGTCGAAGACTATTCGGGAACCATAATGATGACGTGTGTCCGAATAATGTTCCGGTATCGCCTGGTAAAGAACCTGCTGATCCGTCCATGTATTATTACTGATCTTTCCTCTGACAATCCGCGTCATGGTCAAATCATCATTTTCCTCCAGAATATGACTATAGGATAGATAGATCCATCCGTTTTTTTCATAATCGGGATCAACAGCAACATCCATTAATCCACCCTGACCTTCATCCAGAACCGGCGGTGTCCCTTTTACCGGCTCTTCCTGAAGTACGTCATTTTTTACTATACGCAAATAACCCGGACGCTCGGTAATGAGTGCGGTCTTTTTATCAATAAAATCCACCGCCCAGGGAAAATCCAAATTATTGACCCAGGTCTTTACAATGATATTATATTTACGATTTTCTGCTTTTTGGGGATCTCTTTTTTCCTTGTTTCTCTGTAAACTTTCTTCTTTTCTTATAAACACAATAATATTTTCAATATCTTCCTCAGAAAGGGATGCCTGGAAAGCGGGCATTCCCCGTTTGGGAAGTCCTTCTTCGATATGTTTAAATATTTCCGCATCATTTGAACCAAACTGCCAGACACCTTCAGTCAGACTTTTCGCCATTCCGCCACCCATATCTTTTCCATGACAGGTAGCACAGTATTTCATATAAAGATCTTTTCCGCTCATATTGTTCTGTGCGAAAATGTTTTGACTGAAAATTATTATTAAACCGAATGTTATAAACAGACGCATGATTATCTTCCTTTTATAAAATGATGTCAGATCATAAAATATGGTATTCATAATCTATTTATCCGAATTATGATAATCAACTTGTTCTTTTACAACTGGCATCATATACCTAAACATTTTAAACATGTTTATATTGATTCTTTTATTATAATGCCAAATCATATCCATGGGATACTGTTAATTTGTAATAATCCAACTATGTCTTATAAGGGCACAGCCTGTCGTGCCGCTACAGACAATCTTTCGCCAGTATATTTTGGGGCGTTTAGGTGTGAATCATTTGGTAATCCGTGCAAGGGAAGTATTCCCACGGTAATACGATCATATAAAGCTGCTGTGACCCGCTCTTGCCGGATATATGAATACAAATATTTTGGATGGCATAGAAATTATTATTTACAAATAATTCATAACGAAAAAGATATCTATGCTATACGTCGATATATAGTTAATAACCCAAAAAATTGGAAAAAATAGAAATTTTGATATCCGGTTCTTTTTTTTATTGCCAATTGTAATGGTAAGGTCTTCCACATACATGGTATACTGAGAATAAGCAACAATACGACTATGTTACATAAGGGCACGGCATGCCGTGCCCTTACAGACAAGTATACGCCGATCCAATTGTAATGGTAAGGTCTTCCATATACATGGTATACTGATAATAAGCAACAATACGACTATGTTACATATGGGCACGGTATGCCATGCCCTTACATTTCGTGACACCGATTGATCGAATGCTCCAATGGTGGTATATTATACTAATTCTATTCTGACTATCAATCTCAATATTTTGATCAGAAAAAGATTCGTATGAGATTATCATTATTCTTTTTTCCTTTTATATTCATATTTGTAACCACCTGTCAAAATTCAAATCCTCAATCATGGATCCGAATCAACCAGTTGGGTTATTTACCAAAGGGCGCGAAAGTAGCTGTATTAGGGTCAAAAATCGAGTTTAAGTGTTCTGA
>Ga0209536_100003688_pt1 | contig 24498 bp, 21 predicted proteins | sample DeeMarSeWOR28_12_FD_187461 | JGI IMG/M metagenome (GOLD analysis project Ga0209536, IMG submission 187461) | Marine sediment microbial communities from White Oak River estuary, North Carolina - WOR-2-8_12 (SPAdes) (version 2) | ecosystem: Environmental > Aquatic > Marine > Intertidal zone >...
GCCAACAACCGCTCCACCTGGCTGACCAGCGATCGATCCTGGTCTCGAAAGGAGTATGATAGGAAGAGTTTTTGCATAACACGCCTCCATTTACTAATGTTTTACTATATTCGCCGCGTCCCCGCGTCTCCACCTCTCTGCGTCCTAATCACATCAGCCCTTTATTCTGTTGAAGCCTGTTGGTCACTATCGCTCAAATCTTTCCGAAGATCGCTCAACGCATCCTGCATATTCTGAACCCATCCCCTGACTTCTTGAATCATCAAATCCTCGGTTGTATTTACCAGCTTTTTGATATTTTCCGGCTTATCTTTATCTGTTGGCGACAGGGCCCGCCACCAAATCTCGACGTTTTGTAAATCTGTCTTGTTCTGGTTGTAGCGGACGATGGTTTCCTGAAATTGTTCGCTGAGCAGATACGTGGTGATGGCCGTTACTGCGGCCGTGGTCAATGGTACCCAAAGTTCTCCGCCGATGGCGGCGAGAAACGTTCCCAAGCCACCGATAACTAAAATGGCTAACTGATAAAATCGGAGGGTTACTTCTTTCTGGTTGGTCCGGCTCTCGTAAAAAGAGACTTGGTCGCCAATTCGAATTTCTATGTACCTATCGGGTTCCAACGGGCTAAGACCATCATCTGTCTCGGCCGCACCGTACATTTTGGGTGGGATGGGGCCCTCGTACCCCACGAGGGCTGATTCATTTACTTCCGTTCGCATGAGCCGCTGGCTTACGTTTTCGACTTCCTGTTCCAATTCCACCAGTTGCTGCCTGGGTTCATAGGGTGCCAGAGCCCGGTAAGCGTATATCTTACGTTTTAAAGATTCGGCTCCACCACGTAGTAGCAACCACTTGTTATCCGATTTCCGGCGATTAAAAATAGAGATGGCAATTGAGGTTAGAATAGGTAAGGCGATCACCGTCCAACGAAGTATCTGTAAGGCATTGCCCTCTAACGTGGGACCGCTGGTGGTGACCCAGGTCAGCAAGATAGCCGTTAGTGTGGTTAGAAAACCAAGCGTCAATATACGCGTCGTCAGCGCATGAAATTCTTTCTGGTGCCGCCCAGCGTTCTTGTCAAAGGTGGCAAAGCGCTCCCAGGCCTGGTTGAGCACATCTTCAGCCCAAGGATCAGGCAGCGACTTAAGAATGGTTTCTCGTAATTCCTCGGCATCAGCTTCGGCCGGAATGAAGGTCAATTTGCCGTCGATAACGATCTCTGCCAGATCGGGATCTGAGATATAGGGTAATCGCGGCGGCTGGGCTCCTCGGCCATCATTCCTTCTTGTCTCAATGTTAATTTTGGTCAATGCTGTTTGTCTGTCGTTATGGTGTTTGAAGATCTCGTCTGGTAATTCTCCGGACCCCTGGAGGATGATTACCGGCCAACCCTGGCGTACCGAATATAATACTTCTTTCTTAGCCAGCTCTTCTTTACTGCCACCTGCCAATATGGTCACCGCCGGAATCTTGCATAGGGCTATTCTGAGTGTAGATAACTCATCATGAAATGGCTCTTTGGTAAGCTCCTCTTCTTTATCAGGCGCGACAGTATCAACTTTTTCAAGCTCCAACTCGCTTTCTACGTCGGGTGTTGTTTCAGTGGAATTCTCCATTGTGTCACCATCGGAACGGATCTCATTTGTGAATGATACGTCTCCCCTATCCTCTTCTGCTGAAAATGCACCTGCCAAACCCTTGTCCGTCGAATTATTCGCCGTCGAGCCTTGAACTATTGGTGTTGCATCATCATCCAGGTTTGAACCGGCCGCTTCATGGTTATTGTGCTCGTCCCCAACATCTTCTAACTTGATTGAAGAGAGCTCTTCACACTTCCCTAAGGTTATGGCTACCCCGAGCTCTAGCATCAATTCCGTGGCATCTTCCCATGCGGCACCGTCGACGAGAACAAAATGAGAGTGGTTATTATCCAAGGGAGCGATTTTATTCCGATCGATCTGGGTCAGGCCCACCTGGATAAGTCACCATACCCTTAGGTGCTACGCCGAGCAGCGTGGCTGCCCGCTTGCGATCGGCCACACCCTGGCCCATCAACTCCATGACCCCACCACCAATACCACAATCCAAGATCAGAGCATCTTTCTTCACTGCTGCCTGGGCAATGCCACGACTAAATAGCTGTTGCAGCCGTAGATTTAGATCCTCTTCAATCTTACCCCTTGTTCCAGCGATCAGGATCAACGCTTCTGGTTGTTTTAATTCAAGCGTTTTTAGAATCTCTTTCGCCTTCACATCCAATGAAGGGAATACCATCCTGGCCCGATTTCTGTTTTCAAAGATAATCTCAATTGATCCCTCAGTCAGAGTACCTTCTTCGTCCATCTGGAACCTCCTGCGAAAAACGCTCAGAACTGTACACCGAACATTATCCACCATCAATCAATTTCGATAGCTGTTAAAATCTGTTTGACCTTTAAGGTCTACAAAACCTTCGAGGTCTGGTCGGAGTTTACTTAAGACGGCATTGGTAAACGATGAAAATCATGGCTCTATAGGATAATATTAGGCCAACCATTACCTGGTTAACCCGCAATATGATTTTTGGACGCAGGCAGCACCTTTTAATCATTTCCCTATTGGCTTTGCCAATGCTGGCCTGTGGCCTGCTCCCCGGCCGGATAGTACCTGGACCAACCATTGCTCCTGCCTCGCCAACGCCTGTCTCTACTCAGGCCAAATCGGCTATGGGTGACCAGGCCGAATCCACTTCACCGAATCCCACCCTGGAATCTCCTTTGCCTATGGCCACGAGCACGGTTCCACCAACAACAGCAATTTCAATTACCGTTGATCCACCCCCTTGGCCGTCACCCGTAGATCCGGTGGATCCTTTCCTCAAAAAGCCCATATCATCGGTTCAACAGGCAGCCTTTGATAAACTGGCTGCATCGCTACCCCAAGAAAGGGACAATCTTGAACTAGCCCGGCTTTATAATGGTTGGGATGGACAAATGGAGCCAACACCGGCAGTGGTCGAACCATTGGCTGTGGGCACCATCCAACAGTTGAACGTCCTCAATCACGACCTTAATACAATCAATCCAATCACGGCCGAATTATTAGCTGTGGGCGAGCATGCCTATTTCTGGTTCGATACCGGACCAGGCTCTGTCAGGCCTTCAACGGCCGACCTGGCCAGCGTGACTGATACCTTTGACGACATCTACCTTAGGAGCGTGGCCCTCTTCGGTTCAGAGAGAAAGCCCGGAGTAGACGGCGATCCCCGCTTACACATCGTGAATGCGTCACCCTTGGTATTATGTGACATTGAAGATGAGGATAGCGGATGTGGTCTGGCGGGCTATTTCAGTGCAGATGATGGGGTTCCTTCTAGCATTTTCCCCGATTCTAATGCCCGAGAGATGTTCGTCATGAACGTCGGTTTCTTTGGTAGCGATTTTTACCTCAATGTTTTGACCCATGAGCTACGGCACATGATCGAGGATAATTATGATCAGGGTGATGCCGATTGGGAGGCCGAAGGATCAGCTGTGCTGGCGGAGGACCTATTGGGTTATTCAGGTAATGGCGTTACCCGAGCCAATTTATTCCTGGCCGAACCAGACCAGCAATTGAATAGCTGGCCTGATGAATACACGCTTCCAGCCTATGGACAGGGCTACCTGTTGAATCGCTACATTTACGACCGGATCGGACCCGAGCTGTACCAGGAGTTTGCCGAAAGTCCGGACAGTGGCCTGAAGGCTCTGGAAAATGTCGCCCAGGCTCATGATTTGGATATTACTGGCGAAAGCGTGTGGCTTGACTGGCTCATTGCCCAGGCTATCCATGGCCTGGATCAGGCACCGCTCAAATATCGTTTTGGTGTGTCCGGTTTGGACCAGGTCGCCATGACTCAAGTTGATAGCTTTCCGTCCACCATCGAAGATAGCGTCCACCAATACGCGGCCGACTACTACCGTTTGAGCGGGGACGGCGATGTGACCATAGAGTTTGATGGTAGCCTCTTGGTGCCTTTATTGGATACAGTACCGGCTTCGGGCGAATCGATGTGGCTGGCAAACCGGGCTAATTTCAGCCACATGAGCCTGGATCGGCAAGTGGACTTAACTGGAGTCGTTTCAGCAACCCTCAACTACAGCATCTACCATGACATCGAAGCGGGTTATGATTTTGCTTACTTATTCGTATCTGAGGACGGTGGCCAAAGCTGGCAACCATTGATAGCCGAGAATATGCAGGGGAAGATCGATGACCCCTCCGATTCTGCTCTCACAGACCGGTTCTACACCGGCCGTAGCGATTATTGGCGCGATGAAAGTGTCGATCTGACACCATATGCCGGCAAGAACATTATAATCCGCTTCGCCTATATCACCGATTTGATCCTGACCCACGGGGGTGTTGCCATTGATAATGTGTCGATTCCGGAGATCGGTTTCTACGACGACGCGGAAACGGCTGATGATGGCTGGATGGCCAGGGGATTTGAACGCGTTCCTTTTGCCATCCCCCAGAAATGGCATCTCCATCTCATCACTTTTCCAGATGGCCTTCCCAGCATCGAAACCATGGAGTTGACGGCCGAAAATATCGCGTCTAAATTCCTCTCCCTGGCTGAAAGCAATGGAGAAGCGATATTGATCGTCGCCGCATCTGCCCCTATGACCCTGGAGCAGGCCCAATACAAATTAATGATCGCCGACCGCTGACCGTCGTTATTCATTGCGAAAATTCACCCCTTGTGCTAGGATTTTTGGTATAGATTGGGGCGTCGCCAAGCGGTAAGGCAGCGGACTTTGAATCCGCCATTCGGGGGTTCGAATCCCTCCGCCCCAGTTTTTTTGTGGGATCGAGTTCCGAAAGAGGACTGAGTAGGTTCTGGCTCAGTCCTCGCTGTTTCTATCGCTTTATTCACCGTTAGATAATATGGTAAATCTTGCAGTCGTGATATTGGCCGCCGGTTTGGGAACCCGGATGCAATCGAAGAAACAAAAGATCCTGCACGAGGTGGGCGGACGGCCGATGGTGACCCACGTCTTCGAGGCGGCCGCGTCTATTTCTACTTCCCGACCGGTGCTAGTCATCGGGCCTGGAGAAGAAGGCGCCCTGGCTCTCTTCGGCGAGCGAGCCGAATATGTCGTACAACCGCAACAACTGGGCACGGGCCACGCTACGATGATGGCCGAACCTGTTCTAAGAGAGCGCGCTGATCAAGTCCTGGTCGCCTATGGCGATATGCCCTTGCTAAGGGCTGAGACCATGATCCAACTGGCCCAGAGGCAAGCTGAGACAGAGGCGGCCGTGGTTTTGCTCACCGTCCTTGGCGATCCTGACTCCTCTTTCGGCCGGGTGGTGCGAGGAGAAGATGGTCGGGTGATCGAGATCGTCGAGGTAGCTGAAGCCAAACAAAGACCAGATAGGGATATGCTGCTGGCCATTGGCGAGCTTAATGCCGGCGTTTATTGCTTTGATGCCCAATGGTTGTGGCTTAACTTGCCCCATTTACCGTTACGCCAAGCGCGCACGGGACAAGAGTATTACTTGACCGATATAGTTGGATTGGCTGTTGCCCAGGGAAACAGGGTAGAGGCCATCACCGTGGCCGACCCGGATGAGTGTCTAGGCGCCGGCACCCGAACCGAGCTCTTAGCCGTTGAGAAGGCATTTCGCCGGCGAGCTAATACCTACTGGCTGGAACATGGCGTGACCCTGATGGATCCGGAAACGACATACATCGATCAAACCGTGAAAATCGGCCGTGATACCATCATCTGGCCAAATACCTATTTGCAAGGCAACACGCATATCGCCGAGGATTGTGTCATCGGCCCAAACGTTATTATTCGCGATGCCCGGATAGGCAAAGGTTGCCAGGTCGTTCAAGCAATTGTCGAAAAAACAAGCCTTGAACCCGGCACAATGGTCGAACCATTTACCCATTTGCTAGACTGATTAGAAAAGTGAAGCGGTCCAGGTATTTTTACCAACCCCCAGCCCCTAACCCCTGATCCCAATTTTGGAGATTCCTATGGTGACAGACGAAAAGATTGAAGCGCTCATCAAAGCGGCTTGTGAAGTTCGAGATAAGGCGTATGCGCCGTATTCAAATTATCACGTCGGTGCTGCTATTTTGGCCGACGATGGTCGTATTTTCACCGGTGTCAACGTGGAGAATGCCTCCTATGGCCTAACCATTTGCGCTGAGCGAGCGGCCGTCTTTTCCGCGATCACGGCCGGGGCCAGGCGTTTGTTAGCCGTGGCCATATGTACCGAATACGGGGGTTCGCCCTGTGGAGCCTGCCGCCAGGTAATGAGCGAGTTTGCCGGAGATATTCCGGTATGGCTTAGCGATAGCACCGGAAAGGCGCGCGAGACAAGCCTACATACCTTACTACCTGACCATTTTGGCCCAAACCATCTACCTGTTTAGGAGAAGTGATGCAGGTTCTGAGCGGCGATAAAGGACAGGCCGTTCTCGGTTAAAGCCTGGGCGGTATGGTTCAGAGCTTCAAACTTGTCCATGAAGTTTTGAGTTACCGCTTCCCAGTCACAAGATTCGACGATCTCTTCCTTATCCCTGAAATAGTCGAGGATATCTGACGGGTGTTCTCTGGTCTGGTCGATCACTGGATCGCCGCCCTCGTGTTTGGCCGAAATATTGGCCACGTGATCGGCCAATACGATCAACTCCTCCCGACGATTATAGGGTTGGCGGACGATACTCTTCCAGGTTTCTGTGATGTGATGCTCAAAACGGACAATATTTTCGAATTCGAGATCTTTTCGGAATTGGGCGGTGATCTCCATCGATTGGTTGTTGACTGAGTTGCTCCAATTGAAGCCTATCAAAGGTGACGATCCATCGTCACGGGCGAATAGCTTGGCCCCGATCAGAGTCCAAAAGGCAGCATAAGGGTTATCGTTGCCCATAAAAACGGAGATCTTAAACTCGATGTCCACCCCTAAACGATGGAGTAAGTAGCCAAGGAATACCGTGCCTGGATTGATGTTCAAAACCTGGCGCACGCCATAGTTGGTGTAGTAATAGAGGTATTCGTCCAGCCATTTGAGAGCGTATTCATTGGGTTGGCCGACACCGCCAAAGTAGCCGGTGATGGTCTCTGGGCCACCCAGATGAATGTTGGAGCCGTCAGTTCCTTTGGTGTCCAGGGTCTCCACGTAGCTGGCCCCGATGATTTGCATGGCTGCGGCAAAGGCCAGCAGGTCCCCATCGGCCTCTTGTTCTTTCATCTTGCGCACTCGAATGAACCGGCCGGGCATGAGGGAACCTTCATCGATGGCCCGTTTTGCTGCTTCAATCACCCAGGGGAAATACTGGCAGGCGCTAATTTCCAGAGTGACAGCATAATCATCAGCAAAAGCCATATCGTCAGCTTTTGGCCCTAAAACCTTTCGCCGGTAATCGGCTTCACTGATGAAGGCTCGTCGATTACGTTGTTCTGTTAACCAATCCAGGTCAGCCCAATAATCAGGCGTTTTATCTTTCACGCGCTCCAATAAGGTTGGTAAATGCATAGCCAGGGCAGCTTTCTGGTTGATCTCCTCAGGTGTACCGTATTTGGCGACGACATCCAGAAAGTCGTTGATGACGTGCATGTTTGGATCCAATAGGATGGCATTGATGGCTTCTAACCGGTCGGGTGCGATCTTTAGCCGTTGCCGCATATTCTCAGCCATTTGATATCTCCTTCAATCGTCAAAGTGGTACATTTTTCAATTTCATAGAGAGCTCTAGCCGGATGATAGTCCGGCGGATTTTCATCCACCTAGAGCTCATTTCAAACATTAGGCTCAAATTCAATCCAAAAGGTTGAGAAGTTCCTCATACTCGTCGTCTTTCATTCCAAAGTAATGCTCTGAGGCGGGAAACTGCTTGTCACGCACCTCAACAGCATAACTTTTTAGCCCGTTGAGAATGACTTCGCCGGCGTTGCCATAGACTTTTGCCATTCTTGGTTTGAACTTCGGATACAGCCCAAAAATATCGTGGTATATTAGCAATTGACCATGGGCTTCAGGACCGGAACCCAAGCTGATGATGATGCAGTTTTCAGCCCGCTCGGTGATGAGTTGGCATACCCTATCTGGGACAAGCTCTAATAAGATGGCATAGGCGCCGGCTTTCTCTAATGCTTTGGCATCGTCTATGATCTTCTTGGCTTGCAAAGCGCCTTTCCCTTGTAACCTGAAGCCACCCAATGAGCTAACGCTCTGCGGCGTTAATCCAAGATGACCCATGACTGGGATACCCGCAGCTGCGATGCCGGCTACACGATCAGCCATCTCGGCACCACCTTCCAGTTTGACGGCATCGGTGCTTGCTTCGGCCATGAAACGACCGGCGTTCCTGATGGCTTCTTCTACGTTGATTTGATAACTCATATAAGGCATATCGCCGATCAGCCAGGCTGTTGGTGCGCCCCGCCGGACGGCCTGGGTGTGTCGGATCATATCGTCCATTGTGACGGGCAAAGTGCCTTCATAACCCAGCATGGTCATGCCCAGGCTGTCGCCAACCAATATCATGTCGATGCCAGCCTGCTCCTGAAAATAAGCTGTTGGATAGTCATAGCAAGTCAACATGGTGATAGGATCACCCTGGTCGACCTTCTTGAATAGATCTGGTAGCGTTATCTTTTTTCGGTCAGACATTCATTTCCTCCAAGGAATCGGCGAGTATAAAATAAAAGTGAGGGATCTACCCCATGCTACAATAGATCAGGCACCTATGTTGTCACAAGTGACGAATGTCCTAAAACGGTGGTGACAAATGGATATTTGGTTACTTGCGGTAAAATACTCCTAAACTATGTCTAAACAGCGAACGTTTCGTAGCGAAGCCATCGTCTTGCGTCGTAAAGATTTTGGCGAGGCGGACCGGATGTTAACCCTTTATAGCCGTGAATTTGGTAAAATTCAGGCGCTGGCCAAGGGGGCTAGAAAGCCTCAGACGCGCAAAACCGGTCATGTGGAGCTGTTTATGCGCACAAATTTCCTGTTCGCCAGGGGCAGAAATATCGACATCATCACCCAGGCCGAGTTGGTGGAAGCTTACCCTGCTCTTCGGGAAGACCTGGTCCGGGCTACCTACGCTTCCTACGCCGTCGAGCTCCTGGATGGGATGACGGCCGAAGGCGACCATGACTTGCGAAAATACGAATTGCTTTCCAAAGCCTTAGGTTGGTTAGAAAAAACCGATGATGTTCGCCTGGCTGCACGATTCTATGAATTACGTCTACTATCCTTGGCCGGCTTCCAACCCCAGTTATTTCATTGTGTATCTTGCAAGGAGCCAATCGAAGAACAAGACCAATTCTTCAGCGCTGACCGGGGTGGGTTACTTTGTCCCGGATGTTGGAAAGCCGATTCCCGGGCATTGTCACTGTCGGCCGCGGCCGTCAAAGTATTGCGTTATTTGCAGACCCGCAGTTGGGAAACCGTGAGCGTCCTGCACCTAAGAGGAACGCTACATGCCGAATTAGAGGGGGTGATGCACCATTATCTGCGCTATGTATTGGAGCGAAATTTGCGGTCCGTCGATTTTCTATACCGGTTGCGCCAGGAAGCAGCCCTCTTTTCTTCTAAGAAAGAATATTAAGAAGGACGGTGCGGTTTGCCGGTACGCCCCATATCAAGTCGCATAGCGGTGACAGGCCGAGACAAGCTAACCTAGTGTTTCAATCGCCAATCCAGGGCCGTGTGCCGGTCGGTTACCTTATCGTTCTTGACGGCGATGGCGATGGCTTTACGGGTACCGACTAAAACGACCAGCTTTTCAGCCCGGGTCACGGCCGTATACAGCAGGTTTCTTTGTAAAAGTAGATAGTGTTGGGTCATTACCGGCATGACTACACAGGGATATTCGGATCCCTGGCTTTTGTGTACGCTGATAGCGTAGGCATGAACCAGTTCGTCGACCTCCAAAAAGTCATAAATTGTTGGCGCACCGTCAAAGCTGACGGTTACGGTCTGTTGGAGTGGATCGATTTGAGTGATGCGACCGATATCTCCGTTGTAGACGTTTTTGTCATAGTTATTGACGGTTTGCATCACCTTGTCTCCCACCCGAAAAGCCCGGCCGCCCAGGCGCCTTTCCTCCTTATGACCTGATGGATTCAAGGCTTGTTGCATTAACTGGTTCAGGTTGTTAACCCCGGTGCTACCCTGGTACATGGGGCTCAGAACTTGAATATCATCCAGGCGGTGGAAGCCGAATTTACGGGGTATACGGTTTTTGACGATATCGACCAACATTTCAGCCGCTTCATCCGGATCATCTTTAACAAATAAGAAAAAGTCCTCAGCATCCTTGGGCGTCTCGGGCATCAATCCCTGGTTGATCCGGTGGGCGTTGCGGATGATCAAGCTGCCGGCCGCCTGGCGAAATATCGTATCCAGCCGAATGACAGAAGCCACATCCGAGGCGATAAGATCCCGCAAAACATCTCCAGCCCCAACCGAGGGTAATTGATCGACGTCCCCGACGAGCAAAAGATGGCTATCTGGGCTAATGGCCTTAAGCAGATTATAAGCCAGAATTAAGTCCAGCATGGATGCTTCGTCGACGACGATCATATCGGCATCTAACGGGTTATTTTCGTGACGGCCGAAGCCTTCGCCGGGATTGAACTCTAACAGGCGGTGAATCGTCTTTGCTGACCGACCGGTGGCCTCGGCCAGACGTTTTGCCGCCCGCCCGGTGGGCGAAGCCAGGGCATAAGATTGTCTGTTGTCGTCAAGGATATCTAATAATGCCCTCAGCGTCGTGGTTTTGCCAGTCCCTGGTCCCCCAGTGAGGATGGCAACTTTTTGTATCAGGGCTGTTTGAACCGCCTGCCCTTGTTGTTCTGTCAGTTGGAACCCAGCCTGTCCTCCAGTAATGGTTGGCTCAGAACCGGGCAATTCGATGGTGGCCTTGCCTCTTAGGTTAGCCAGCCGGCTGGTTGGGTGTTCGACAATGGCCTGGAAGCGTTTCGTGACCCCTATCTCTGAATAATAGAAGGGTGTCAGGTAAACGGCTTTCTCCTCTCTGATCGCCGGTGCTTTACCGGCTGGGGATTGGATTTCGTAGGTCAACGTTTCGCGTTTGATCAGTTGGCTTTCTTCCAATGCCTCGATAATAGCGGTCACTTTTGGTGTTTCAAGGCCCAGGATCTCCGATGCCTCTGGCTCGAGTTCTTCCTGGGGAACATAGACATGCCCTTCTTCGGCCATACGATTTAGGGTATAGGCGATACCAGCCTCAATACGTCCCGGATCATCGTGCTCTAATCCCAAAGCTTGGGCGATCTTATCGGCCGTCTTAAATCCGATTCCATATACATCCTGAACCAGCTTATAGGGTGTGTTCTGCACGACGGCTAGCGAGTCATCGCCATATTTTTTATAGATTTTGATGGCTAGATTGGTGGAGACGCCATGTGATTGAAGAAAAAGCATCACGTCCTTGATGGCCCGTTGTTCATCCCAAGCCTTGATGATGCCGTCGATCCGCTTGGGACCGATGCCTAGAACCTCCCGCAGCCGGCCGGGTTCCAGCTCAATGATGTCTAACGATTGGTCGCCGAACTTGTCGACGATCCGATCGGCCATCACCGGCCCAATACCGCGAATTAAACCGGATCCCAGGTAACGCTTAATGCCCTCAGTTGTCGCCGGAAGCGCCTGTTCACACATCAAGGCTTCAAACTGCCGGCCGTGTTTGGGATGGTTTACCCAGCGGCCGCTCAGCTTCAGCCATTCACCGGGATTCAGTTCCGGTAAGTTGCCGACGACGGTGATCAATTCTCCCCGGCCACTGGCATATTTAAAAGGCAGCATCCCCCGTGAATCTGGCTTTAGCCTTAGTACGGTATAGCCGTTTTCTTCATTGTAGTAGGTGATCCTCTCGACGGAACCACTGATCTGGTCTTCAATACGGGTGGCCATGGAAGGGATTGTACCTTCACCTGGACATGCAATTCAAACCACTAGGCCGGATCTTCCGGCCGGTTGGTGTGCCCGCCTGCCCCCTGGACGGTGGCACTGATGGTTGCACCCAGACCGAGGACGAAACCCAGCTTTTTGTGAGGGATTAATAATGGAATAATGATTACTTGACATCGATATTGCCTGTGCTATACTTTCGCTAAATAGGTTTTTATCAAAAAATTAAGGTTTTTTCATGCAACGACAATGCAAGTGTATGAGGCGAGGGAGAAAGTCGCTTTCGTCTCAATCCTGAAAGAATAAGGTTAGGTAGACGGACGGCGGCTAAGACCCCTCGCAGTGCGAGTTGAACCGGTTTATAGCCGTCGTTTTTGTTTTTACAGGATTCACGTCAAATCTACCCTTTTTATCAGGAACCAATTGAAATGTTGCATACAATTGAAAAAGCCGATCTACTTTCTCCGTATTTTCCGAGCTCTCCACCAACGAGCCTGGAAGCCCAAGTCGGCAACACACCTCTCCTCCACCTTCAACGCATAGCAATAATGGCCGGGTTGCCGGCAACTGTTCAATTGTTTGCCAAAGCCGAATGGTTTAATCCCAGTGGATCGATTAAAGATCGACCGGCGTTGAATATCATCCGTACGGCCGAGTGGCAGAATAAGTTGCGACCAGGTATGACCTTGCTCGATTCCACATCAGGTAACATGGGCATCGCTTACGCCATGTTGGGTGCTGCACGGGGCATTCGAGTGAAGCTTGCCTTGCCAGAAAATGCCAGCCCGGAACGAATCGCGATTCTAAAGGCATATGGCGCAGAACTGATATTTACAGATCCGTTAGAAGGATCAGACGGGGCTATCGTCGAAGCCCGGCAAATAGCCGAAACTGCTTCAGATGAATATTTTTACGCTGATCAATACAACAACCCGGCCAATTGGCAGGCACACTATTTTACGACAGCTAACGAAATTTGGGAGCAGACTGGCGGGCGTATCACCCATTTTATAGCCGGCATGGGGACGAGTGGCACTTTCGTGGGCGCTACCCGGCGCTTGAAAGAGCTGAATCCTTATGTAAAATCAATTTCGATGCAGCCGGACAGCGCTTTTAATGGCCTTGAGGGTTTGAAGCATATGCCTACAGCCATTCGACCAGGCATTTACGATCCATATCTTGCCGATCGTGAGGTAACAGTTAGAACGGAAGCCGCTTATGAGATGGCTCGCGAGTTAGCCCGAACAGAAGGATTATTCGTGGGTACGTCGGCCGCAGCTGCTGTATCGGTAGCAATAGATGTTGCCCGAGACTTGGAAGAAGGTATCGTCGTGACCATTTTGCCTGACAATGGATTTAAATACTTGAGTGAGAAGTATTGGAAGGAATAAAAGCTCATGTGTGAAACGTGATATGTGACCAATCCATCGATTTTGTTTCACGCATCAAATAAGACGATATGCTCAAACTTACCCTACAACTTCATGATCAGATTAACAATTACGCTATCTCCTCTTACCCTTTCGAAGGTTGTGGAATCCTTTTGGGCCGCGTAGAAAATGGGAAAAATATCGTGACGTCCATCTTTCCGGTGCCGAATCGGTGGGAGGTCGAGGAAGAGCGGCGAGTCCGTTTTTTGATCAGTGATAAAGACATGTTGCGGGCCGAGTTAGCAGCTGCCGAGCAGGATGTAGATGTCATCGGCATATTTCATAGCCACCCTGACCATCCACCAATTGCTTCACCTCGAGATCTGGCGTGGGCGGCCTGGCCCGGTTATTCCTATTTGATTACAGAAGTGTGGGAATGTCGTCCAGGCATCAGCCGATCATGGCAGCTACTTGAAGATCGTTCGGGCTTTGTTGAGGAGGAAGTGGAGATCGAATAATGAGATCGATGTCGGAAGGTGATATTCCTCTTCAAAAAAACCTTCGATTAAAAAAGAAAAACGAGTTGCATAAAGCGACTCCATAACCATCCTGTAAATCTTGTGAACCACATTTTTTTTAGGAGAATAACTTAATGCCAACATTTCGAATTCCAACACCACTCCGGCCCTATTCCGGGGGCAATAGCCAGGTTCAGGTGTCTGGTGACACTGTCGGTGATGCCTTGGATGACTTAACTGGCAGGTACCCTGAGTTGCGCCAGCATTTGTACGATGGCCATCAATTGCGAAATTTTGTCAATATTTACCTGAATCAAGAAGACATTCGTTATGGTGAAGGTGTTGCGACAACAGTTGAAGAAGATGATACGTTAATGATCGTCCCATCAATCGCTGGCGGATAATGGCGATTGGGGATGTTGATGGGTGACTATCACCCGGCCGGGTATCTGGGTTCGCCCATTATACCCAGGAAAGCCCACCATCGAACTCCCGGTTTCCCTTGCATAGGAGAGTTTTTAGATGAATAACCAACAGATAGTGCGCAAAGTGGATCGATCGGCCTTGCGAGCCAACCAGGCTTTTATCATCACTTTTCTCATTTTGGCTTTTTTACTTAATAGCTGGCTATTGGTTGCCTTTGTCTGCCTGGTCATGTTGCTGGGTACGGCTGTGCCCAAGTTGTCACTATTTAAACAAGTCTACCGGCGCCTTTTATTGCCAAACGGTCTAGTGAAAGCAGACGTGATCCCGGACAATCCCGAACCCCATCGCTTTGCTCAAGGGTTTGGCGGGGTTGTGTTGGTTTTGGCGGTCATTGCCCTTTTATTGGGCCAGGCCATTGTCGGTTGGGTATTGGTTTGGTTGGTTGTGATTTTAGCTGGGCTGAATCTGTTTTTAGGTTTTTGTGCTGGCTGCTTCATTTACTATCAGCTCAACCGCCTCGACGTGCCAGGCTTTGAACATAACCCCATTCGGTAAGGGATGGTTTTTATCGAATGTTTGAACGTTTGCTTCTGACGATGATCGTGGCTTTATTAGGAATGGTCGCATTCACAACCATTCGCTATTGGCACATGCGGCGGGCCAGTAAAGCAACTGCCACGAACTTGACACCTGTCGATCGGCCGACTTTGCTATATTTTCGCAGTGACAGTTGCGCCCCATGCGTGACCCAGGCCCATTATCTGCAAGCACTGGAAGGTAGGTACGGCAGCTGGGTAACCATCCACAAGGTTGACGCCGACCTTGAACCAGAGTTGGCGTCCCGGTACGGGATTTTCACATTGCCAACCACTCTTATCGTCGATCGAAGTGGAGAAGTGCGCCATATAAATTATGGTTTGACGGCTACCAAGAAGTTAGCCCAACAGTTGGAGAAAGTTAAATGATAAGTACAGAATTGATTGCCCCATCCGCGGTGGAACTATCTAACGAGGAGATCAGGCGATATAGCCGGCATCTGATCATGCCAGAAGTGGGTATGGCTGGCCAGAAGAAACTCAAGGCGGCCAGTGTGCTCTTGATCGGCGCCGGTGGGCTGGGGTCCCCCTTAGCCATGTACCTGGCAGCGGCCGGTATTGGACGTATTGGCCTGGTCGACTATGATGTGGTTTCCTATTCTAACCTGCAGCGCCAGGTGATTCACGGGACGAGTAGCGTCGGCCAGCCGAAATTGGAAAGTGCCAAAGCACGCATCAACGACATTAACCCCTTTGTTCAGGTGGACACCTACGAGATTCCTTTAACTTCAGATAACGCCCTGGAAATCTTCGAACCGTATGATGTAGTCATCGACGGCACCGATAATTTTCCAACGCGCTATCTGACCAATGACGCCTGCGTATTGCTAGGCAAACCGAATGTTTATGGGAGTATCTTCCGATTTGAAGGGCAGGCCTCTGTCTTTTATGCTGAGGAGGGTCCCTGCTACCGCTGTCTATTCCCTGAGCCGCCACCACCTGGCCTGGTGCCCAGTTGTGCCGAAGGTGGTGTTCTGGGTGTCTTGCCGGGAACTATCGGGGCGATTCAGGCGACCGAAGCCATCAAACTCATCCTGGGCTCTGGCACAACCTTGATTGGCCGGTTACTGTTATATGACGCGTTAAATTTGGAATTTGACGAAGTTCGCCTCCGCAAAAACCCTGAATGCCCGGTTTGTGGTGAAAATCCGACTGTCACCGAACTGATTGATTATGAGCAGTTTTGTGGCATGCCGGCCCATGACCAAAGCCTTTATACGGCCGGGGTGAATGGCGAGGTATTGGCTAGTGTACCCCAGATGAGCCCGTCTGAATTGCATTCTCGCCTGGACCAGGGTGAGCAGCTCTTCATCCTGGATGTGCGTGAACCCCACGAGTGGGCTATTTCCAACCTTAGCCATCTGGGTGCGGTTTTGATACCAAAAGGCCAGGTGCTTGAACGCATGGGCGAGCTTGATACCGCCCAGGAAATGGTGGTGCAATGCCGGACCGGCGGCCGTAGCGCTGAGATAGTGCATTTGCTAAAACAACATGGTTTCAAGAAGTTGCATAATCTGGACGGGGGAATCAATCGCTGGGCCCAGGAAGTCGATCCCAGTATTCCTATTTATTGAGGCAATCAGGGCCATATGAATGGTCTGATATATCTCCTCTTCCCACCTTAAAAGCAGGGCCACGACGATCCCAGTCGTGGCCCTGCCAAATTTAGGTCCTCTACATTCTATGATTAAGGCAACACTTCGACCTTTCGTCCATGGCTCTTGATGATTACATGTTTTTTAGCAAGCCAACCCGATCGTTGAATGCCTCGATCAACTCGTCCATCTGGTCAGTTTGGGGTTGAATGCTGGTCCAATAATCAGGATCGTACCATTGGGCCTGGATCTCTTCATAAGTTTTGCCTTGTTGTTCAACCCAGGTGTAGTATTTCAGGTTATGAACCCGCTTGCGGTCATAATAGCCCAGCTCCTGCATGTGGTCGATGGTAGTACCCATCAAAAAGCGGTGATAGACGCTGGTTGCATCCAGCTCGGTGAATGGCCCTTCTTCTTCCCTCAATTCCAGGATCCGGCTCTGGTACATTTCCATCGAGTCGGTGGCGATGGTTAGGACTATATCCTCCGGTCCCAATTCGTAATACTTGGCGAACTTCACAGAAGAGAGCATATTGGCCACGCTAGATATTCCCAATAAAGGAAGCTTTTCCACAAAGTCAGGTGAAACACCCTGGGATACCAGGTATTCTTGCCCAATTGGTTCGTTGAATAACCTGATCAAGCCCATCGTCGCCGCATCGTCAATGGCCATCACCATGTCCGTATTCTTGACATTGTGGATCCAGGGCACGTGTTTGTCGCCAATGCCCTCGATGCGATGGGCTCCGAAACCATTATTCAACAAAGTTGGGCATTGCAAGGCTTCGCTGGCAGCGATCTTGCTGGTGGGAAATTGTTGTTTCATATAATCTCCGCAGCCAATAGTGCCGGCCGAACCAGTAGTCAGTACGACGCCCCGATAATGATCATCGGGACCCATAACCTGCTCCAGCACCTCCATCAAAGCCTGCCCGGTAACGGCATAGTGCCACAGGTAGTTGCCGAATTCGTCGAATTGATTAAAGATGACGATATCCTCTCCAGAAGCGCGCAACTCCCAGCATTTGTCAAAGATCTCTTTCACATTGCTCTCAGAGCCAGGGGTTTTGATGACTTCGCCGGCAACAGAGGCCAACCAATCAAACCTTTCTTTGCTCATGCCTTCAGGCAGAATAGCGATGGATTCACAAGCCAGGAGGTTGGAATCGTAGGCACCGCCGCGGCAGTAATTACCGGTCGAAGGCCAGGCCGCTTTCTGGCTAGTGGGATCAAATTGCCCGGTCACCAGCCTGGGTGCCAGGCAGCCGAAGGCAGCGCCTACTTTATGGGCTCCCGTTGGAAACCACTTGCCAAGAAGGGTAATGATCCGGGCATCGACGCCGGTTATTTCGCTGGGATACTCTAGAAAATTGACCCCACCGTAAGCACCACCATGTGACACCGGTTCGTTGTGCCAGGAGATGCGGAAAAGATTCAGAGGATTGAGATCCCACAGGCCTACATCGCCGAGACGAGCTTTGATGCTATCTGGGATCAAGGAAGGATTTTGCATCTGTTTGAATGTAGGAATGATGATGTTTCGTTCCCGAGCACGGTATACTGCTCGCTCAAGGGATTCTTCGAATACAGTTAAGTCGATCATTGCTTTTCGTCCTTTTATTTTACCCAAAAGATTTTACCCAAAGAGTTGGGCTACCGTATTACCACCTGCCACTTGCCTGCTATTCCCTTTTCCCAACTTCTTCAGCCATCACTCGCCTCAGATCATCGATATCAGGCGCGACTCGATAGGCTTGGGTACCAACTAAATCAACTGATTTCATAGCGCTGGCTATGTCCTTCAGGCCATTGCCTGTGTTTAACACCACGATACGATCACTGGCCAAGACTAGGCCTTTATCTACTGCTTTGACCAACCCGGCATAAGCAGTGGCGCCGGCCGGTTCGCCAAAAACGCCACTCCCGCGAGCCATGGCTGGAATGGCAGCCAGGATCTCCTCGTCGGTTACGCTAATGTAAGCGCCATCAGTTTCTTTGACGGCCGCCATCGCTTTTAGCCTATCACGGGGCAAGCCGGCACTGATGCTGTCGGCCACAGTCTGGGCGTCGATGGGTGCTTTGGTGAGTACATCTTCACCGCTTTCCCAGGCTTGGAACATGAAGCTACTGCCCTCGGCCTGTACGCCGATCAGGCGTGGCATCTGTTCAATCCAGCCCAAAGCCAATAGATCTTTAAGACCTTTGTGTAGTCCGCCGATGATGCAGCCGTCACCTACACTGACAAAGATGACATCGGGAGCTTGCCAATTCAGTTGTTCGCAAATCTCGTAGCTGGCCGTCTTTTTTCCTTCCGTCATATAAGGGTTATACGCGGTGTTGCGGTTGTACCAGCCATATTCGGCCGCCGCTTCCAGACATAGTTCGAAGGCGTCATCATAAGTGCCTTTTACCAATAACACGGTTGAACCGAAGACCAGCAATTGGGCGATTTTTGCAGGTGGAGCTGATTCGGGCACAAAGATCACATTTGCTTGGCGTACGCTGGCGCTCAGGCCACTCAGAGCAGCGGCCGCGTTTCCGGTGCTGGCCGTCGTCACGATCTCCACACCTTTCTCCTGCGCCTTAACCACGGCAACTGCACTGGCCCGGTCCTTGAAAGAGGCCGTCGGCTGACGGCCATCGTCCTTAATCCAGACATGTTTCAAGCCCAACCCGGCCGCTAACCGGGGTGTTTCGTAAAGAGGCGTCCAGCCGACCTTGAGCGGTGGCACAGGCGCAGCCGGATTCACCGGCAATAGCGGCTTATAACGCCAAATCGTATCGTCCTGGCTCTGGCGAAGCTGATTTCGGCTAAAGTTTTGGCCGATCAGCTCATAGTCATAACGAACGTCGAGGATACCTTCGTTGCCGTGTTTGGGACATACATATTCGACCTCGTCTGGACTGTACTCCTCACCGCAGATGAGGCATTTCAGGTTTAAGATGTGATTCATGGCTTTTAACCATCCAGTTGGATCAAACGGTTCGGATCAGAGATGCCTGGCTTTGGATAAGCATGAATGAAACCATGCCCGGGCTCTCTATCTTTCTTCCCGTTACAGTGACATATGAGTCCCAGTTTCGCCTGCTAGGGCGCGGGCGATATTGGGTGGATCGGTGATGATGGCCTGTTTGCCTCCCTGTTCTAGGAAATCGATCATCGCTTCTATCTTGGGTTTCATGCTGCCGGGGGCGAAATGTCCTTCAGCTAAGTATTTCTTGGCATCGGCTACGGTCAAACGATCCAGCCATTGCTGGTTGGGCTTGTTGAAATTAATGGCCACTTTTTCAACGGCTGTGGAAATGAGCAACAGGTCAGCGTCGATATTATTCGCTAGAAGCGCGGTGGCCCGATCTTTGTCGATAACCGATGGGGGTGCCGCCCTCAGTTCTCCATTCTCCTTGCGGATAACGGGAATACCTCCGCCCCCCACGGCGATCACGATCCAACCATGGTCGCTCATCGTCTGGATCGCCTCTTGTTCCATGATCTCCAAAGGTATTGGGCTGGCGATCACACGACGGTAGCCTCTTCCAGCATCCTCCATCACCCGCCAACCTTGTTTTTCAAAGGCCTTGGCCCGCTCCTCACTCAGGAAAGCACCGATGGGTTTTGTTGGATTCTGGAAACCAGGATCATCTTTATCCACTAATACCTGGGTGACAATAGTAACCGCCTGGCCATCGATGCCACGATTACGCAGCTCGTTGTCTAAGGTTTGCTGAATCATATAACCAATGGAGCCCTGGGTGTCGGCAGAGATAATGTCCAGCCCCATGGTATGCACTTCGGTCTCAGCTAACTCTGAGCGACGCAGGATGAAGCCAACCTGAGGTCCATTGCCATGCGAAACGATGAGGCTCCACCCTTTTTCGACCATATCGACGATATGTTTGCACGTTTCATATACAGCCATCCACTGGTACTCGATTTCTGGGTGTTCCTTATCAGGGATCAATGAGTTGCCGCCAATGGCAACTACAGCCACTTTTTGCTTATCTGTCATCCTAACTATCTCCTCTTAAATGGGGACGTGATGCGTGAACAGTAGTTTATCTCACCGCCACGCATCACGAGTCACGTCTTAGCCCATCGTCAAAGCCATCACGGCTTTTTGGGCATGCAATCGATTTTCTGCCTCGTCGAAGACGACGCTATGCGGACCATCGATCACTGAATTGCTAACTTCGATTTCGCGATCGGCCGGCAACGGATGCATGTAAATGACGTCATCCTTGCCCAAAGCCATCTTGGCATCGTCGGCGATCCAGTCAGTGTAACGGTCCTGGATCTGTTTACCTTGTTCAGGATCGTGCGTGGTGAGCAACGGTCCCCATGATTTCGCGTAAATGATGTCGGCATCACGGCAAGCATCTTCCATGTCATGGACGATGTCAAAACCAGTCTTATACTTGCGAGCTTGTTCTCGGGCTTGGTCCATGATATCGGGCATCAATTGGAATTCTGGGGGATGGGCCAAGACCACGTCCAGACCGAAACGGGGCATCTGCAAGATGAGCGATTGTGGCACCGAGATTGGTTTTAAGTAGGAAGAAGCATAGGCCCAGGAAACGACCATCTTCTTGCCCCTCAAATCACGGCCTTTCTTCTCCATGATCGTCATTAGGTCCGCCAGGCACTGGTGCGGGTGGTAAATCTCGCACTGCATGTTCAGCACGGGAACTCGCGAAGCTTCGGCGACCAGGTTTAGATAGCGATTGCCGATTCCCCAATCGACGTGGCGGATCGCGATGCCGTCGAAGTACCGGCCGAATATCTCGCCCATTTCCCTTTCGGTATCACCATGAGAAATCTGTGTCGTGCGACTTTCGATGAAGGCCGCATGACCGCCGAGCTGGGCCATACCTGCTTCAAATGATCCCCGGGTACGGGTGCTGGAGAAAAAGAAAAGCATGGCCAACACCTTGTCGCGCAGGTAAGCGTGTGGTTCATTCAAGGCCCGCTTACGCTTCAAATCCCAGGCTACGTCGAGGATCGTTTCCACCTCTTCCTTCGAAAAATCTAAATCACCAATTAAGTCTCGTCCATGTAAATATGTCTGCATTTTTTTAATACTCCTTTTTGGGGTTGGGGATCAGGGATCAGGGGTTGGGGTGCCTATCCCATAAGCCCAACATTACCCCTTTAACCGCTTCAGCAGCACGTCGAGCTGCCGGCCGACAATGACCGTTTCTTTAAAAAGATTGTCGTACTCATCTTGGGAAAAAAAGCCTATGCGACGCGCGATTTCTAGCTGAGTCTCCAACTCAGCAAGAGAACCGCGAGCAATTGTCAAAAACCGAGCATAATCCAGTGTAGATCGTACATGACCCTCCGCAATATTTGAGGCGATTGATACAGCAGCACGACGCATCTGATTGGTTAGACCATAAGTCTCTGATTGGGGAAAGTGCTGAGTCATACCATAAAGCCTGGTAGTTAGATCCACAGAACGCTGCCATACATCCAGGTTACGGTAGCTCTTTATTTCATTCATAATTAAGTGAGAAAGTTACCTTGAGGAGCAATTTCCCGTCTTTTGATCCAAGATCCCTGATCCCTGTTCCCTTTATCACTCCATCGCTCCAAGGACCAATGCCAGCAGGGCCATCCTCATGACCACGCCGTTGAAGGCCTCTTGCCAGTATCGAGACCAGCGGGTGATGTCTACATCGGGAGGGATCTCATCCATGCGCGGCAGCGAATGTAGCAGGATGGCATCTGACTTGGCTTTGGTTTCCAGTAATTCACGGGTTATTCGATAGTTGGCCGGGGTTAAGCTGACGTCGCCCGTACGCTCGTCTCTGGACTTGGTATAATCCGGTTGGACAACTGGCTCTACAAGGATCACGTCGGCATCGCCAATGGCCTCTTGTACATGGTCGACCTCTTGATAGTTGAGACTATACTGAGTCAATTCCACTTTGAACTCGTCAGTGAGGGACAGTTCCGGCGGAGAAACAAAGGTGATGGGGCAATCAAATTGGGTCAATCCATAGGCCAGGGAGTGCATTGTGCGCATACGCATATCTCCCACAGCCAGCCATTTGAGACCGTCAATCCGTCCCTTTTCCTGTAGCACCGTATATAAATCGGTGAGGATTTGCGTAGGATGCTCACCCCAACCATCGCCCCCGTTAATGATGGGTATCGAGGCCCATTCGGCGGCTTCCTGGGGTGCACCCTGTTGGAAGTGACGCATGACGATGACGTCACCATAAAACTCCAACATCTTAACCGTATCCTTGATGGATTCCTGGTAGAAGTCACCAGCTCGCGTCATTTTGGCGTCGGCAAAACCGGTAACCTGCCCACCTAGGCGAATCATCGCCGCTTCATGGGCCAGGCGGGTGCGGGTAGATGGTTGGTAAAAAGCCGTGACCAGGGTCTTTTCCCGCAACAAGTCGGTATTGCGCCGGTTGCGGGCAATGGGCTCCAGTTGTTCGGCTATCTCAAATACCCGGAAAAACTCATGTCGTTCGAAATCTTTTAGAGACAAAATGTCTCGACCAGCAAAACTTCTCATTGTTCCTCTCCTTGGAATGTAAATATAATCGATCCGGAAGACAATTAAACCTTGCGCCGGATCAATCCCAGGCGCAATAGGTCATCTCGAAAATAAGAACAGGCTTTTAGAATGGGTTTGTTCTCCTCGTTAAATCCAATTTCCTCCAATGAAAGCACGGCCGTTAAAGCGGGCACGTGCAATGTATGGGCCAGTGATTCAGTCGCCACCACAGGCACGATTTCTGACAGGTAATAACTCAGGTGTTGGTCCCCAAATTCACCCAGGAAATCAAACACTGGAACCTTGAGATCTGTCGTCTCAAACGGCTTCTGTATGAGCACCTGGGGGATATAATTGCAGGTAAGGATCACCGGTTGGTGATCTTCTAGGAACAACTTCCGCACGACCAATATTTCGGCATCGACGGGCACGTTCAAAGCATTGGCAAAGGCCGGTTCTGCCGGTTCGCGACGAACATCTAAAACCTTCGTCGAAGGTCTGTACCCGTGGGCTTCGAGTACAGCTTCGTAAGACCAGATTTCATCCAGGCGTGATTTGATTTGTAGCCCCGGCCGGTTGACGAATGTTCCCACACCCTGTTTGCGATAGATAACGCCTTCACTCTCCAACCTACTCAAGGCATCCCGCACAGTCGTACGGCTAACTCCTAGATCGTTAGCTAGATCCGTCTCCGAGGGGATACGGTTACCCTCAAATTCGTCGTTCAGGATCTGTTCTTTGATATGGGATTTAACCTGGTCGGTCAGAGAAGGGCTACGTTTAATCATCTAACAGGCAGCAAAATTTCAACCACAAAGTACCAAAAACTTGTCGGGTTGTATGGTTGTATGACAAATTTTAGAATCTGAAACTTGATTTGTCAAGGAAATGAATAGATATTCGATTGGAAAGAGAGTTACTCCTCTTTTAGCGAAGAAATAATCTTATTCTGACTGTCTCACTTACTCGATGAAAAGCGAAACCAGCTCAAACTTGGTCGTATCGACCATGCCCAGATCGGAAATGCGTAATTCAGGTATTACAACCAAAGCCAGCAAGCTAAGTTGCATGTAGGCGTTATTTAGCCGACAGCCACAATCCTTGAACGCTTCCACCATGCGTTTGGCCTTGGCCGCCACGATCTCGGCTCTATCATTCGACATCAACCCGGCGATTGGCAGTTCCACGAGAGCGATCTCTTCCCCTTCTTTATAGACGACGACGCCTCCGCCGATATCAGCCAGCCGGTTGGCGGCCGCAGCCATATTGTTCTTACTGGTGCCAACGATAACCATGTGGTGGCTATCATGGGCGACGGTGCTGGCAACTGCACAGGGCACATTAAAACCAAAACCAGCTGCAAAGCCGTTCACGATCCGGCCAGTTGCTTTGTGCCGTTCTACCATGGCCAGATGGGCCACATCCAGACGGGGATCGAGCTGAAGAACCCCATCCTTGACCGGCAAAACTCGAGTTTCAGCCTTGGTTGGGGCTTGGTTCTCGATAACGCCGATCACCCGTACTTCTTCAGGTTGGGAACCATGAGCAGAAAC
>Ga0209536_100003689_pt1 | contig 24479 bp, 21 predicted proteins | sample DeeMarSeWOR28_12_FD_187461 | JGI IMG/M metagenome (GOLD analysis project Ga0209536, IMG submission 187461) | Marine sediment microbial communities from White Oak River estuary, North Carolina - WOR-2-8_12 (SPAdes) (version 2) | ecosystem: Environmental > Aquatic > Marine > Intertidal zone >...
TTATCGCGATCCCTCCGCGGTGGCGGCAATGCGCCGCGTCAAGGCCGAGGGTGGCTGGGGCGTGGTGTTCACCGAGCAGGTGGAGATGCATCACAGTGGGGAAATCGCACCCTTCATCGAGCTGCACCTGTGGGACGATGAAGATATTCCGATGCTTGCCAAAATGGCGGATGCGATCCACGAGTTCGATGCGCTCGCCGGTATTCAGCTCGCCTACTCGGGCGTGAACGGTCCCAACCTGTATTCGCGCGAGGTGCCGATGGCGCCCAGCGCGCTGCCGATTCGCGCGTTTGACAACGATCCGCTGAGTGCGCGCGCGATGACTAAACGCGATATCCGCGATTTGCGGCGCTGGCACCGCAACGCCTTCAGGCGTGCTAAAACCGCCGGTTTCGACCTGGTGTGCCTGTATGGAGCGCACGGCTTCGGCGTCATTCAGCATTTCCTCTCGCGCGCCACCAATCAGCGCAGCGACGAGTATGGCGGCAGCCTGGAAAACCGCTCGCGGCTGATGCGCGAACTGGTCGAGGAGGGCAGGGATGCGATCGGCGATAGCTGCGCAATCACCCTGCGCCTGTCTCTGGATGAAACCATCGGCGATCTTGGCTTCGCCAACAGCGAGCTGCGCGACCTGATCGAGATGCATGCCGAGCTGCCGGACCTGTGGGACCTCGCGCACGGCGCCTGGGAAGACTGTTCCGGGCCATCGCGTTTCAAGGACGAGGCGGCGCAACAGCAGCTGGTGAGCGGGATTCGCGAGCTCACCCCGCGGCCTATCGTCGGGGTAGGGCGGTTTACCTCGCCCGACGTGATGGCGAAGCAGGTCAATTCCGGGATCCTCGACCTGATCGGTTGCGCGCGTCCGTCGATTGCCGATCCCTTTCTGCCGCGCAAGATAGACGAGGGTCGCGTGGAGGATATCCGCGAGTGCATCGGTTGTAATATCTGCATCAGCGGCGACATGACCATGTCGATCTCGCGCTGCACGCAAAATCCGACTTTCATGGAAGAGTGGCGCAAGGGCTGGCATCCGGAAAATATCGCCGGCAAGGGCGACAGCGATTCGGTGCTGGTGGTCGGCGCCGGTCCCGCCGGCCTGGAGGCGGCGCGCGCGCTCGGAATGCGCGGCTACCAGGTGGTGCTGGCCGAGAAGGGCACCGAACTCGGCGGCCGCGTGGCGCGTGAGCGCAGGCTGCCGGGGCTGTCCGCGTGGGGGCGGGTGGCTGATTATCGCGAGTATCAGCTGAGCCAGATGGCGAACGTCGATATCTATCTCGACAATGAGCTCGGCGCCGACGACATCCTCGAATTCGGTTTCGAACACGTGGCGCTTGCCACCGGCTCGAACTGGCGCGTCGACGGCGTCTCGCGCCACCACGTAGTGGCGATCGCCAACGACGCATCGCTGCCGATTTACACGCCGGACGATCTGATGGCAGGCAGGCTGCCGCAGGGCAGGGTGCTGCTGTTCGACGACGACCACTATTACATGGGCGGCGTCTGTGCGGAGTTGCTGGTTGCGCAGGGTTGCGAGGTAACGCTGATGACGCCGTCGGCCTACGTGTCGCAGTGGAGCAACAACACGCTGGAGCAGGCCGCGATCCATGCCCGCCTGGTCGAAGCTGGGGTCGAGATCGTGCTCAACCGCGCGCTCGATCGTATCGACCAGGGCCGGCTGACCAGTAGCTGCGTGTATTCCGGGAAGACTCAGACCCTGCAGGCCGACGCCGTGGTGATGGTTGCCTCGCGCGCTGGCGACGACGCCCTGTGGCAGGAACTGTGCGCGCGCGAGGACGAGTGGCAGCCCAACGGTATCCGTTCGATCAAGCTCATCGGCGACGCGCAGTCGCCGGCGCCGATCGCCTGGGCGACCTACGCCGGCCATCGCTATGCGCGCGAACTGGATTGCCCGGACATCGGCGATGCATTACCCTTCAGGCGTGAAGTGGCAGGATTGAAAAATGACTGACAGGAACAAACCGATGAAAGCCGTGGGCGAGGGCGAACGCCGCGTGATCAATCTAGCGGATATCGAGTTCGAACCCTTTATCAACAGTGACGGCGAGGCCGACGGGCTGGCCTTCCAGCATGACCGCAGCAAGCCGCTCGGCTATGGCTTCCACATTTACAAGATGGAGCCGGGATACACCACGATCCCGCATCAGCACAACGGTAACGAAGAGTTCTTCATTATCAGCGGCGATCTGACCGACAACGATGGCACCGAGTATCGCGCCGGCGACCTGGTGTTCATGCAGGACGGCACGCAGCATTGCAGCCATACCCGCAACGGCTGTGTCATCCTGGTTTACCTGCCGCAGGCCGAGACCAGCCTCTAGCCTGCATATTGCACCAGTCGGTCTCGCGCCTTGACCTAACTAGTTTAAACGTCAGAGTAAACCGATGGTTCGTCAGTAAAAGTGAAAGTAACACTTTGTTACCGGCCCGAGCCCTATCCCGGCGCTGACTTGTCCAGATACGCTTGAACTTGGGCTTCCCTCAACCCATAGCTCTGCTATGGGTTTCAGTCCAGCCCGACGTTCAGCCGCATCTGTCCTGCGTCATCGCTCGGGATACTGGTGCAATATGCAGGCTAGTCGGCGCAAGCGCCGGGGATCAGGCCTTCTCCGCCTGGATCATGCGGTAGAGTTCGTCCTTCAGATGCAGGCGCAGCTTCTTGCGCTCTTCGAGGTATTCGTCTGACGTGGTCTCGACGCCGGTTTCGATGCGGTGCACTTCGTGGTCGACTTCGTGGTACTCGTCGAACATACGCGCGAAGTGATTGTTGTGCATCTTCAGGTTGTGAATGGTTTCGCGGTGTTCGGGGAGCTCGTGTATCAGATCGTGTTTCTCGTTTAGCATGATGGTCTCGTAAGGGTTTTGGTGTCAGCTTTCAATTTTTTCGGCACAGTCGACGCAGTGCGCCGTGAACGGTAACAGGTCGAGGCGTGCGCGCGGGATTTCCTCGCCACACTCGCTGCAATGGAAATAACTGCCTTCGTCGATGCGCATCAGCGCGAACTTTATCATCGCCAGTTCCTGTTCGGAACTGTTGCCCAACGATTCGAGCACTTCGTCGTTTTCGCGTTCGCTGGCCTGTTCGCTCCAGTCGGCGGACATGCCTTCGTGGCGAATATCGCGATCGATGGTGTCGATGCGGCCGCTGACTTCCTGCTTCAGTTCGAGCAATTTCTTGCGGTAGTGTTCGCTATCCAAGTTCATATTCTCCAGGCTGTGGGATTCGGCGAGGTTCAAATCTTCCCCAGTATTATCAGCCGATTATCCAGTAACATTGACCTATGACAAGTGATCAGTCGATACGGGCCGCATTCAGCCGCTTCCTCTGCTCGCGGTTTTCGAGGTAGACGACCAGCAGACCGCTGCCGATGATCAGGCCGGTGCCGACGAAGGCGGGCGAGTCCGGCCAGTCGCCCCACAGGTAATAACCGACGACCAGCGCAAACGGCAGGGATGCGTATTCGAAGGGCGCCACCGCCGGCGCTTCGCCCAGGCGGTAAGCCTGTGACATCAGGTAGCCGCCACAGGCAACGATCAGGCCGCATAGTATCAGCAATTGAAACTGGACGAAATCCGGCCAGTACCAGGCGCGCAGCAGAAACTCGAGCGAGCTGTTGTCATAAACATTGTAAGCGCCGTCAGCAACGGCCAGTCCAACCAGTGAGCTGATGAAAATAAAGGCGATCTGGATATAAAACGTCAAAGCGCCTGCGCTCTCGCGGATGCCGAGTTTGCGCGTCATCATGGTCATCGCCGCGTAGCACAGGGCCGCCATGATGGGTAGCAGGCTGACCAGGCGGAAAACTTCACTGCCGGGACGCAGCATGATCAGCACGCCGACCATACCGACCGCGATGACGAACCAGCGGCGCATGCCGACTTTCTCCCCGAGCACGGGCTGCGACAGCAGGCAGATGAACAGCGGTGCTGTATAAAACAGCGCCACGGTCTCGGCCAGTGGCATCGCCGCGAGGCCGACGAAGAAAAACATGTTCGCCAGCACCAGCAGGGAGCCGCGCAACAGGTGCAGTACCGGGCGTTTGGTCTTCAATCGCACCAGTCCGCCTTCGAGTTGCACGAACACCATCACCGCCACCAGTGCGAAGCAGGAGCGCAACAGGGTGATCTGGTGCAGCGCCATGTCGGGGCTGAGCCACTTGATGATCGAATCGCTGAGGGTGAGGCTGCCAAGTGCGCCCACCAGGCACAGTATGCCCTTTGCGTTGTCGCTCAGCGCCGCTACCGGATTGATCAACTCAACAGGCTCCCTGGTGCTGCGTCATCGACCCTCGTAGCCCTCGAGGACGTTCACCGCGTTGATGCCGATCTCCTCGACCGCATAGCCGCCTTCCATGACAAACAGGGTAGGCAGATCGAGGCCGGCGATGGTTGCCCCGTAGCGCTTGAAATCGTCACTGGCGAGCTTGAAAAAGGAAATCGGGTCGTGCTCGAAAGTATCCACGCCGAGCGAGATGACGAGGGCATCCGGCGCGTAGTTGTCGATCTTGCCGCAGGCATCGGCGAGCGCCTCGCCCCAGGTCCGGTAGCTGGTGCCCGGCGCCATCGGGTAGTTGTGGTTGAAGCCCTCGCCGCGGCCGCTACCGGTTTCGTCGGCGTAACCGAGGAAGTGTGGAAAGGCTTCCCTGGGGTCGCCGTGCAGCGACAGGAACATCACGTCGGAACGATCGTAGAAAATGGCCTGGCTGCCGTTGCCGTGATGGAAGTCGACATCGAGCAGCGCCACTCGCGATGCACCCTGGTCGATAAACGCCTGTGCCGCCACGGCGGCGTTGTTGATGAAGCAGTAACCGCCGAACATGTCGCTGGCGGCATGGTGACCGGGCGGGCGGCACAGCGCGAAGGCCGCGCGCGCGCCGTCGCGGAGCGCGGCCTGCGCGGTGAGCGCGACGTCGACGCTGGCGCGTGCTGCTTCCCAGGTGCCGTTGCAGATAGCGGTTTCGGCGGCCAGCGCGTAGTAGCCGAGTTTGCCGTCGATTTGCTCGGGAATGCGCTGCCGCATACCGCGCGCCGGCCAGCAGGTGGCGATGGCTTCGCCCTTGTAGCCTTCGGCCAACCAGTCATCCCAGCAAGTTTCCAGGAAGCGCAGAAACGCCGGATCGTGGATGCGGGTTACCGGCTCGAGGTCGAATTGCCGGGGTGCGATGACATCGCCGAGGCCAACGCTTTGCACACGCTGCAATATGTGCTCGGCGCGCACCGGGCACTCGAAGGGCGGCACCAGCTGACCGCCGTAGAGTTCTGTTTTGGAATCGCGCAGCGCGTGTTTTTCACTGTATACGGTTAGCATGGCGGGTCTCCGGGAAAGCGGTTTTAAAGGTCAATGAGCGAGCCTCGAATCGGGTTTTTCAGGCTGGTTGCTGAATCCGGATTGCAGGCAAAATGCGTGGCGATCCTACACGGCATAGACATGAGTAAAACTTTCGCAAGGTTCGATGGACGAAGCCGAATTCTTATCGATTTTCGCGGGCTTGGCTAGCTTTAAAAAAGGTAATCGCGCACAATTCACCGATGATCCAGGCGCTGCATACAAATGGCTGAATGGTTGCCGCAAGAGGCGAACGAAAAATCCCTGTGGGCCGAAACCGCGGTCGACGCACCGGTCTGTGAAGCCCTGCAGGGCGCCGTGCAAACCGATGTGCTGGTGGTAGGCGCCGGCTTTACCGGTTTGTCCAGCGCGCTGCACCTCGCCGAACGCGGCGTATCGGTGGTGCTGCTCGAGGCCGGCAGTATCGGCTTTGGTGGATCGGGCCGCAATGCCGGGCTGGTCAACGCCGGTATCTGGAAGACGCCCGAGCACGTAGCCCGGGTGCTCGGCGCAAAACCTGCCGCGCGCTTCAACGAGGCCTTGCGCGATTCGCCGGCACAGGTTTTCGAACTGGTCGAGCGTTTGCAGCTGCAATGCCAGGCACGGCGTTGCGCTACGGTCCACATCGCCCACAGCGAGTCCGGCATGTCTTACCTGCGCGACCGTTGTCGACAGTTGCAGCAGATTGGCGCCGGCGTGGAGCTGATAGATGCCGCGACCACGCAGTCGCTGTCGGGTTCACCCGCCTATCGGTTCGGCGGTATCCTGCATGCCGATGCAGGCACGATTCAGCCGTTGAGTTACGCCCGGGAACTGGCGCGGGTCGCCATCGAAAAGGGCGCATTGCTTTACCGGCACTCGGCGCTCGAGTCGCTGACACGTTCCGAGGAACGCTGGCTGGCAACGACCGCGCACGGGCAGGTCACCGCAAACCAGGTGATTCTTGCCACCAACGCCTATGCCGATGCCAACAGCGCGGGCGTGCGCGAGTCCACCGTGCCGGTGAATATCTTTCAGTTTGCCACGGCCCCGTTGCCGGAGGAGATCGCCGCCAGCGTTATTCCCGAGCGTCAGGGTTTGTGGGATACGCACAGCTTGCTGACCTCATCGCGCATCGACGAGGCCGGACGCCTGGTGATGAGTTTTCCCGGGCGCCTGCAGGGCGGGCAGCGGGCACTGCGCGAGGCCTGGGCGACACGCCGGCGCGATCACCTGTATCCGCAATTGCGCGGCACGCCCTGGGGCTATTACTGGACCGGCCGCGTCGGTGTAACCACCAACAATATCCTGCGCGTGCAACTGCTGGCGCCGCGCCTGTTCGCACCCGCGGGCTACAACGGTCGCGGCATCGGCACCGGCACCGTGATGGGCAAGTACCTCGCCGAAACCATCGTCAGCGGCAATCGCGGCGATTTCCCGTTTCCGATCGAAGCCCTGTATCGGGAGAAATGGCGCCGCACGCGAGCCGCCTATTACGATTACGGCACGCTGGCGCTGCAGTTTTTCGGCAACCGTTGGTGAAGCAGCGCAGCGATCTGTCGAAGCCGGCAATGCGCATTTGGGTGGCAAAATTCAATAGTGCAGATAAAATGCGCTCTCGGTTAACTGGTGATCAAAATTCATGACAAAATCCAAACGCGTTTCCTTCGACTGGCAGGACCCGATGTTTCTCGAGCAACAGCTCAGCGACGAAGAGCGCATGATTCGCGATGCCGCGCGCGACTATTGCCAGGATAAGCTGATGCCACGGATCAAGCTGGCTAATCGCAACGAGTCGTTCGATCGCGAAATCATGACTGAATTCGGCGAACTGGGATTGCTCGGCGCGACGATACCTGAGCGTTACGGTTGCGCCGGTGTGAACTACGTGTGTTACGGCCTGGTGGCGCGTGAGGTGGAGCGCGTCGACAGCGGTTATCGCTCAGCGATGAGCGTGCAATCCTCGCTGGTGATGCATCCCATCTACGCCTATGGCAGCGAAGCGCAGCGGGAAAAATATCTGCCGCGGCTCGCTACCGGCGAGCTGGTCGGCTGCTTCGGTCTGACCGAGCCCGACGCGGGTTCCGACCCCGCCAGCATGAAGACCACTGCCACCCAGGTAGATGGCGGCTTTCGTCTCAAGGGTGCGAAAATGTGGATCACCAACTCGCCGATCGCCGATATCGCGGTGGTCTGGGCCAAACTCGACGGCGTGATTCGCGGCTTTATCCTGGAGCGCGAGATGGAAGGCTTTTCCACGCCCAAGATCGAAGGCAAGTTTTCGCTGCGCGCCTCGGTTACCGGCGAAATCGTGATGCAGGACGTATTCGTCCCCGAGGAAAACCTGCTGCCCGGCGTGGAAGGTTTGAAAGGCCCCTTCGGTTGCCTCAACCGCGCGCGCTACGGCATCGCCTGGGGCTCGATGGGCGCCGCCGAGTTTTGCTGGCAGGCGGCGCGCCAGTACACGCTCGATCGCAAGCAGTTCGGGCGGCCGCTGGCCGCAACCCAGCTGGTGCAGAAAAAACTGGCTGACATGCAGACCGAAATCGCGCTCGGCCTGCAGGGGTGCCTGCAGATGGGGCGCCTGATGGACAGCGATAACTGTCCGGTGGAGCTGGTGTCGCTGATGAAGCGCAACAACTGCGGCAAGTCGCTTGACATCGCGCGCGTCGCGCGCGACATGCATGGCGGCAACGGCGTCTCCGACGAGTATCACGTGATCCGCCACGTGATGAACCTGGAAGCCGTCAACACCTATGAGGGCACCCACGATGTGCACGCGCTGATCCTCGGCCGCGCGCAGACCGGCATTCAGGCCTTCAGCTAGATGGCGGGGCCGCTGCAGGGCTTTCGCGTTCTCGATCTGAGTCGCATTCTGGCCGGGCCCTGGGCCAGCCAGATGCTTGCCGACCTCGGCGCCGAGGTGATCAAGGTCGAACGCCCCGGCAGCGGTGACGATACGCGCGCCTGGGGTCCGCCCTATATGCCGGACGAGCGCGGCGCGGCCACCAGTGAGGCGGCCTATTTCTGCAGCGCCAATCGCGGCAAGCAGTCGGTATGCATCGATATTGCGCAGGCGCGCGGACAGGCACTGATCCGCGAGCTGGCCGGCCACTGTGACGTGTTCATCGAAAACTTCAAGGTCGGCGGCCTGCGCAAATATGGACTGGACTACGCCAGTTTGAGTGCGCTCAATCCGCGCCTGGTTTACTGCTCGATTACCGGTTTTGGCCAGGACGGGCCTTACGCCGGGCGCGCCGGCTACGATTTCATGATCCAGGCCATGGGCGGCATGATGAGTATTACCGGTGAAGCCGACGGCGAGCCGCAGAAGGCCGGGGTCGCGCTCGCCGATGTGGTCACCGGGCTCTATTCGGCCAATGCCATCCAGGCCGCATTGATTCACCAGCTGCGCAGCGGCGAGGGACAGTACATCGACATGGCGCTGCTCGACGTGCAGGTGGCGGCGCTCGCCAACCAGGCGATGAACTACCTGGCGACCGGCAAAAATCCGCGCCGCTACGGTAACGCGCATCCCAACATCGTGCCCTACCAGGCGTTCCAGACCAGCGATGGTTTCATCATCCTGGCGGTCGGCAACGATGCGCAATTCGAGCGTTTCTGTGCGCTCGCCGAGCGCCCCGATCTGGCCGTCGACGAGCGCTTTCGCCGCAACAGCGCGCGTGTCGGCAACCGCGATCTGCTGTTACCGCAGGTGATCGAGATCATGCGCTCGAAATCGAGTGCCGAATGGCTCGAACAATTGAATGCGCGCGGTATTCCCTGCGGTCCGATCAACAATATCGACCAGGTGTTTGCCGATGTCCAGGTGCAGCACCGCGGTATGCAGCTCGAACTCGAGCATCCGACGGCAGGCCGCGTCGCGAGCGTCGCCAACCCGATCAAATTGTCGCAGACCCCGGTCGAGTATCATCGAGCCCCGCCGTTGCTTGGTCAGCACACCGACGAGGTATTGCAGCGCGTACTCAAGCTCGACGTCGACACCATCGCCGCGTTGCGCGATGACGCGATAATCACCTAGGGATCAAACGGCCTTGACCGGCCAGGTATCGCTGACGCGATAACCCTCCGGCCAGGGGTCCTGTGGATCGAGCATCAGTTGATGGGTGCCGCTAATCCAGGCGCGGCCACGGATCGACGGCACGATCGCGCTGCGCGCGCCAATCCGGGTTTCCTCGACGATGCTGCAGTCGAAACGCGAATCGATGATCGAGCGCCCGATCAGGCGTTCGCCTACCCGCATCTCGCCCTTTGCGTGTAACACCGCCATGCGCGCCGAGCAACCGGTGCCCGTGGGCGAGCGATCGAGCTTGCCCGGATCGATGGCGACGGTGTTGCGACTGACCAGGCAGTCGTCGTGGCGTTCGATCGGCAGGGTGAACTGGCAGAATGAAATATGCGCCCAGTCGGGATTCCCGGGATGGTGGAAGCCAAGCTGTGCGTTTGCGGCCGCGGTTATTCGGGGGCCGAGCTGGGCCAGTTCGCGTGCCTCGTCGGGGCGAATTTGGAAGCCGAGCGCGGCCGCATCGACGAGCACGAAACTGTCGCCTCCATAGGCGGTGTCTACGCTTAGACTGCCGAGTCCCTCCACTTCCAGGGTAGCCCCCAGCTGGTCGGCAAAGGAGGGTACATTGTGTATCTCGATCGACTCCGCCTTGCCATCCCTGCAGTGAGCGGTAACGGCCACCAGGCCGCCGGGTGCCTCGAGGATGAATTCGGTGACCGGCTCCTGCATCGCGATCAGGCCCGTGTCGAGCAGCACGGTGGCCACGCAAATCGAATTCGAACCCGACATCGGCGGGGTGTGTTCCGGCTCCATGATGATGAAACCGAACGCGGCCTCGGGACGTTTCGCCGGCACCAGCAGGTTGATGTGCTTGAAAACGCCACCGCGCGGTTCATTCAGCACCAGGTTGCGCAGGCTTTGATCGGCGTCGATCCAGCGCGACTGTTCCCACAGGGTGTCCCCGGGCGGGGGACTTACGCCACCGACGATGACATTACCGACTTCGCCTTCGGCGTGACAGCAGACGATATGGATAATCCTGTTTGATCTCATGGCTTGCGAAAGTGCAGAAAGAAGTTGATCAGCCATAGGCCGAGGAACAGGAAGTATGAGCCCAGTGCCCACCACATGCTAGCGTGCAAACCCGACTCCTGTCGCAGATTGGCGAGTATTGCTAGCTGCATGGTATAGATGGCCAGCAGCAGGTGCGCGATGCCGAGGACCATCATCTGCCGGCGGAAAAACTGCATGGTCTGCTGCTGTCGTTGCGGGGTGAGCCAGTATTCCCGGTTAGGGATGTTCATGCGCAGCTTGCCGACTGCGCCGGACCAGTGCGGCAGCCAGATGAAGATGCCGACCAGCATGGCAATCATGGTGAGGTAGACGGCGAAGAAAACATTGCGACTCGACCAGCCGTTGGCGGTTCCGGCGCCGTCAAAATGCGAGGCGACGACTGGCGGCAATTGCGGGTAATAAAAGAAGCTCTGCAGCAGCGCGACGCCTACCAGCCCGTAGAACAGGTATCGGTAAAAGTTCATCATCGGGCGGGGCGGTTCGTGGCTACTGGAATTGCAGCGATTTACTTGCCAGCAGGGTGCGATCGTTATCCAGTACGTTGACGGTCCAGGTGCCACTCCACGCTGGAATCAGGGTCTTGCTGGTCCATACCCGCCAGCGGTCCGCCTTGACCTCGAAGGTCTTTTCGAACATGACCTTGTCCTGGTGCGTCCACTGATGGGTTACGGTTTGCCCCGACATGTCCTGCAATTCGGTGAAAAATGAAATCGAGCGCAGGGCGCTGCTGTCGGCGCTGTCTATCGTGCTCACGGGCTCGCGGTTGTCGATAGCCGTGGTGAACACAGCGCGGCTGACTTCACCGGCCGCGACGTTAGCAAAGGCGCACAGCGCAGTGCCGAAAACAACGCTCTGGATAAGTTGTTTGATCGAGAAATTCGTTGACCTGGGCATTGAACTCTCCTTGACGCGCATCGGCTGGACTATAGCAATTAAACCAAAGGTTTGCAGCCGCCGGGGTGATGCCCGCTCATACCGAAGTGGCAACTGCATCGCGTTGCCGGCGCAGCAATTCGATCATTGCGCTGGAACTCAGCGACAGCGTGCGTTGCCTGCGCGTGACGATGCCTAGCGGACGACGCAGGTTGAGGCCTTGCAGATCGTGTCCGGTGAGCGTTGCGTCGACCATGCTCTCGGGCAATATGCTCCAGCCCAGGTTGGCGGAAACCATGACCTTGATGGTTTCCAGGTAATTCGTTTCGAGGATGATATTGAGCTGGTCCTGCTGACCGGCGAACAGGCCGTTGATGATCTTGCGCGTGAAAGTCCCCATCGACGGCAGTATCGCCGGGTGCTGCAGCAATATTTGCGGCGTGATATCCGTATCGGCGGCGCAGGGATGGTCGGTGGCCAGCACTGCCACCAGCCGGTCGACCCATATTGCCTCGCAATTGAGGCGCTCGTCGCTGTGCTCGGGCAAGGTGACGATGGCGAGTTCGAGTTCGTTCTCGGCAATCGCGGTGCAGGCGTCCTCGGAATCCATGAACTGCAGGTCGAGGTCGACCTGCGGGTAACGAATCTTGAAGTCGCGCAGGGTCTGCGGTAACCGGTGCAGGCCAATGTGATGGCTGGTGGCGAAGCTGAGGCTGCCGCTCGGCGTTGCCTGCTGCTGGCTCAACCCCGAGCGAAAGCTTTTCAGCTCTGCCAGTATGCGCTCGGCGTGCACTTTGAACGCCTTGCCGTTGGGCGTCAGAATGCTGCGCTTACCGACGCGGTCGAACAGCGGAACCTTGATGCTGTTTTCGAGCTGGCGGATGCGTTTGCTGACAGCCGGTTGGCTAATGTGCAGTTTCTCTGCCGCCAGCGAAAAAGACTGCAGTTCGGCTATGGCAAGAAAAGCGTTGATTTGATTGAGTTGCATGGGTAGCGCCTTGTATTCCAGATAGATATCGATTTAATGAAAATAATGAATTAGAGTTATTTTATGGTTGGGCGTAGAATCGCACAAGTTTTTTGCGGGTAGACACGAATGGCTGGAAAAACCTTATACGACAAGATCTGGGATCTGCACCAGGTCGATACTGGCGAAGACGGCGCGGGCTTGCTGTACATCGATCGCCACCTGGTGCACGAAGTGACGTCGCCGCAGGCCTTCGAAGGGCTCGAGCTGGCGCATCGCTCATTGTGGCGCAAGCGCTCGATTGTGGCGGTGCCCGATCACAACGTGCCCACCACCGGGCTCGAACATGGCATCACCGACCCGGTAGCGAAACTGCAGGTCGATACGCTCAACGAAAACTGCGACAAGTACGCGTTGACGGCGTTTCGCATGGGCGACGTGCGCCAGGGTATCGTGCATGTCATCGGTCCGGAGCAGGGCGCGACCCTGCCGGGGATGACGGTGGTTTGCGGCGATTCGCACACCTCGACCCACGGCGCTTTTGCCGCGCTTGCGTTCGGCATCGGCACCTCCGAGGTCGAGCATGTCATGGCAACGCAGTGCCTGATCCAGAAAAAGTCGAAAAATATGCGCGTCACGGTGTCAGGCCGGGTAGCCGATGGCATCACCGCCAAGGATATCGTGTTGCACATCATCGGCGAGATCGGCACCGCCGGCGGCACCGGCTGTACTATCGAGTTTGCCGGAGAAGCGATTCGCGCGCTGTCGATGGAAGGACGCATGACGGTATGTAATATGACCATCGAAGCCGGCGCGCGCGCCGGGTTGATCGCCTGCGATCAAACCACGCTGGACTATGTCAAGGGGCGCCCGTTTGCGCCCAGCGGCGAACTCTGGGAGCAGGCCGTCGCGTGCTGGAGTGACCTGCATTCCGACGCTGACGCCGTGTTCGACCGCGAAGTGGAAATCGCCGCCGCCGACATCGCTCCGCAGGTGACCTGGGGCACATCGCCGGAAATGGTTTGCGCCATCGATCAGCGGATTCCGGATCCCGCCACTGAGCCGGACGCAATCAAGGCCAGCGGCATGCGGGCCGCGCTGAATTACATGGGCCTGCAGGCCAACATGCCTTTCGATCAGGTCGTTGTGGACAAGGTGTTTATTGGCTCCTGCACCAATTCGCGCATCGAGGATTTGCGCGCCGCGGCGAATGTCGTCAAGGGCCGCAAGCTGGCGCCTGGCATCAAGCTGGCGCTGGTGGTCCCGGGATCGGGGCTGATCAAGCAACAGGCCGAGAGCGAAGGGCTCGACAGGATTTTTCTGGACGCCGGTTTCGAATGGCGCGAACCGGGCTGTTCGATGTGCCTCGGCATGAACGCCGACCGACTCGCGCCGGGTGAGCGTTGCGCGTCGACCTCCAACCGAAATTTTGAAGGACGCCAGGGCGCCGGTGGACGCACCCACCTGGTGTCTCCGGCAATGGCCGCGGCCGCTGCCGTCAAGGGCCATTTTGTAGATGTACGCAAGCTGAGCTGAGGTGAATATGAACAAGCAGGCCAAGGCATGAACAAATTTGAAAATTTCAGCGCTACCGTCGCTGCCTTCGATCGTTCCAATATCGATACCGATGCGATCATTCCGAAGCAGTATCTGAAGTCGATCAAGCGCTCCGGATTCGGTATCAACCTGTTCGACGACTGGCGCTATCTCGATCCCGGCGAGCCGGGGCAGGATCATTCGCAGCGCCGCCTCAACCCGGACTTCATCCTTAATCGCGCACCCTACAGCGGGGCGCAGATTTTGCTTGCGCGCGAGAACTTCGCCTGCGGCTCGTCGCGCGAGCATGCGGTGTGGGCGCTGATGGATTTTGGCATCAAGGTGGTGATAGCGCCCAGTTTCGCCGATATTTTTTACAACAATTCGTTCAAGAACGGCTTGCTGCCGATCGCTCTTGCGGACGAGCAGGTCGACCTGCTGTTCGAGGAGTGGGGCGCGAGCGAGGACTACCGGCTAGCCATCGATCTCGAGGCGCAACTGGTGCGCACACCGTCGGGGCGCGAGATGGCGTTCGAAATCGACGAGTTTCGCAAGTACTGCCTGTTGAATGGCCTCGACGATATCGGCCTTACCATGCAGAAGGCCGAGCGCATCAAGGCGTTCGAGCAGCAATACTACGAAAAGATGCCCTGGCTGAGGTAAGCGCGAAACCATGACTGCAAAGATTGCGATATTGGCCGGTGACGGCATCGGCACGGAAATCATGGCGGCGGCGCTCGGCGTGCTCGACTGTCTGCAACAGGATTTCGGGCTAAGCGTTGAACTCGAGCATGCGGCCATCGGTGGCGCAGGCTACGACCAGTACGGTCAACCGCTACCCGAGGAAACCCTGAAGATCTGCCGGCAGGCGGATGCGATACTGTTCGGTGCCATCGGCGGACCCAGCTACGATACCCTCGAGCGTGATCTGCGCCCGGAAAAGGGCTTGCTCAAATTGCGCTCCGCGCTGTCGCTGTTTGCCAACTTGCGCCCGGCGATGCTGTATCCGCAGCTTGCCGACGCCTCGAGCCTCAAGCCCGAACTGGTTGCCGGCCTCGATCTGATGATCGTGCGCGAGCTGACCGGTGGCATATATTTCGGTGAGCCGCGTGGCATTCGCCAGCTCGAAAACGGTGAGCGCCAGGGCTTCAATACGCTGGTGTATGCCGAGCACGAGATCGAGCGCATTGCGCGCTCGGCGTTCGACATTGCGCGCTTGCGCAGTCGCCGGCTGTGCTCGGTCGATAAGGCAAACGTACTCGAGGTATCCGAGCTGTGGCGCGAAGTGGTGGAGCGTGTTGGCAAGGACTATGACGACGTCGAGCTGAGTCATATGTACGTCGACAATGCGTCGATGCAACTGGTGCGCGCACCCAAGCAGTTCGACGTGGTGGTCACCAGTAACCTGTTCGGCGATATCTTATCCGACACCGCGGCGATGCTGACCGGTTCGATCGGCATGCTGCCATCGGCCTCGCTCGATATTAACGCGAAGGGGATGTACGAACCGGTGCACGGTTCGGCTCCCGACATCGCCGGTAAGAATATCGCCAATCCGCTGGCTACGATACTGTCGCTGGCGATGCTGCTGCGCTACAGCCTGCGGCAGGCGCAACTTGCCGAGCGCATCGAAGCGGCGGTCGGCGCGGTGCTCGACCAGGGTCTGCGCACCGCCGATATCGCCGCGGGCGGCAACAGTATCGGTACTGCTGAAATGGGAGCCGCGGTGGTCGCGGCGCTGCGTGATGCGGGCAACGGGGCAACAGCATGAAGATCGACAGGGTAGGATTCGTAGGTTGGCGCGGCATGGTGGGTTCGGTGCTGATGCAGCGCATGCTCGAAGAGCAGGATTTTGCGCATATCGACGAGCCGGTTTTCTTCACAACTTCACAGGCGGGAGAGCAGGGCCCCGATATCGGCAGGGATATTCCAGCTCTGCAGGACGCCAACGACCTGCAACAGTTGCAGGCGATGGATGCGATCGTCAGCTGCCAGGGCGGCGACTATACCAAGCAGGTGCACGCGCAACTGCGTAAGGCGGGTTGGCAGGGTTACTGGATCGATGCGGCCTCGGCGCTGCGCATGGTCGACGACAGTGTAATTATCCTGGACCCGGTCAACCGCCATGTGATCGATGCGGCGCTCGGCGCGGGCAAGCGCGACTATATAGGTGGGAACTGTACCGTCAGCCTGATGATGATGGCCATGGGCGGCCTGCTCGAGCACGATCTGATCGAATGGGCGAGCGTGATGACTTACCAGGCGGCTTCTGGCGGCGGTGCGCGTCACATGCGCGAACTGCTCGCCGGTATGGGCAGTCTGCATCAGAGCGTGGCTGAGCTGCTCGACGATCCGGCCTCGGCAATCCTGGAAATCGACCGCTTGGTCACCGAGCGATTACGCTCCGCCGACTTTCCCAGTGAACAATTCGGTGTACCGCTGGCCGGTAGCCTGATCCCCTGGATCGATGCGCAACTCGACAACGGCCAGAGTCGCGAGGAGTGGAAAGCCGGGGTCGAGGCAAACAAGATCCTGGGGCGCACTATGGAGCATATACCTATCGACGGTCTGTGCGTGCGCGTCGGGGCGATGCGCTGCCACTCGCAGGCATTGACCGTCAAGTTGAAACAGAATGTCCCCATCGATGAGATCGAGCAGATGCTGGCGGTGTCCAACGACTGGGTACAGGTCGTGCCCAACGATCGACAGATGACGATGCAACAGCTTTCTCCAGCGGCGGTGACCGGCAAGCTCGATATTCCGGTCGGCAGGCTGCGCAAACTGAACATGGGTGATGAGTATCTCGCTGCTTTCACGGTCGGAGACCAGTTGCTGTGGGGCGCGGCGGAGCCGCTGCGACGCATGCTCAATATCCTCCACGAGTACTAGCCTGTGAGCCATCGAATTGCGCTGTCTCACGCTAGCGACATCGTCGCCGAAGCGATTCTCGAAAAGCTCCCCGAATCCGGCATCTCGCCGGATTCGCTGGTTTTACTGGACCACGCGTCCAACGTCGGTAAGCGCATCGCCTATGCTGGCAAGCATCGCGGCCTGGTCGATCAGTTGCAGTATGATTTGTCGGATTGCTCGCTATTGCTGATGACGCAGGCGGATGCCGAACTGGAGGCGGCGGCGCTGCAGCAGGGATGCCTGTTGGTCAGCCATGCTATCGCGGACGAGCATCCCCTGGTTTATATTGCCGCCAACATTGAGGAGCCGACGCTGGCCTATAGCGCCAGTCATTTGCGGCTGCCCTGCGCCGAGCTTGCCTGTCTGCTGCCAACGCTCATCGAGCTCGATCGCCTGGCATCGATCACCGCGTTGCATATCACGCTGTTGCGCAGCGCCGAGTTCCACGGCAAGGCTGGCGTCGACGAACTGGCATCACAAACGGTCAACCTGCTGAACGCGCGCGCTGTCGAGGCGCGCGTTTTCCCACAGCAAATAGCCTTCAACCTGTTGCCGCAGGCCACCGATGTTTCGGTTGCGGCAGATATTCATCAGTATTTAGGAAATAGTTCCTGTTCGCTGGCGCTGCAAAGCGTTAATGTACCGGTTTTCCATGGGTTCGCTGCGGCGGTTCAAATCGAGTTTGCTGAAGAGGCTGGCCTGGAGTCGTTTCAGCGGTGTCTGACCGGCCTGGATAATGTGACCTTGAAGAATTCCGGAAGTAGTCCTATAAGCGACTGTAATCAGTCGTTTAGTTGCGTTTTGAGCGAACTGGAGCAAACCTCTGATCGACCCTCGAATCTGCAATTCTGGATGATCGCAGACCCCATGAGATACGGATTGGCAAATAATTACGTGAATGTTCTAGACTTTTTGCTAAAATCGTTTTTGTAATCTATAGTTACATCTACTTGTGAAAGTGCTTTCTTTAAAGTAAATTCTCTGACTGTCATCATAGGTGCATGGATTTTAACGCACTTTATATAAGAAATAAGTCGGGGAGCTGGGAGACTAAACGTGCGTAATCTGGGACTAATTGTAGCATTTTGGTTGACGGCTTTATTGCCGATAAACAGTTTTGCCCTGGGTCTTGGCGAGATTGAAGTTAATTCATTTCTTAACCAGCCCCTGAATGCGGAAATCGAAGTGTTGTCCGCGCGCCCCGGCGAGATCGACGACCTGCTGGTCAGTCTCGCATCCCGCGAAGCATTTACCCGCGCAGGCCTCGAACGTCCGCGGCACCTGTCTGAACTCAGATTCGAGGTCAAGAAGAACGAGGCGGGTGATTCCGCGGTCATCCTGGTATCGACGCGTTCAGCGATAAAGGAACCTTTTCTCAACTTTCTGGTGGAAGCCGACTGGTCCAAGGGCCGTCTGCTGCGCGAATTTACTATCTTGCTGGATCCGCCATTTTATGCGGATCAACCTGCTCCCGTGCAGCCTGCGAGCAGTGTCGCACCGGCAGCCGCGGCAGATCCGGCTGACAGCGAGCCTGCGCTACCCTCCGTACCCGGCGCGGAAACGTCTTCCAGCGAGCCCACTGGCGGTGACAGCGTAACCGAGCCGATAGCGCTATCTGGAGGTAGTTCGAGTTCCCAGACCTCGAGCCCACCCGCCACCAGTGAATACGTTAGCGACGAATCACAAAACATCATCGAAGGTGATGTTTTAGTCGTTAAGGGGGATACCCTGTGGAGTATTGCCTCGCTCTACAAGGATAGCGCCCATTCCATGGCGCAGGTGATGTTGGCATTTCAGCGCACCAATCCAAATGCATTTACCGACGGCAATATCAACAACATGAAGAAAGGCGCGGTGTTACGCGCTCCCAGCGCCGCGGAAATCGATGCACTCGACAAACAGGCCGCCTACGCGGAAGTGCTGCTGCAAAATGGTCTGTGGGACGAATACGTCGCGCGCGTAAGCGGTGTTGCTCCTGCCACGGGCGGTAGCGCCGCCGCGACGCAATCCGCCGGTGGAGAAAGCGTGTCTACCGAGGGTGAGCTAAGCCTGTTGCTTCCCGGCGACGGCGATAGCAGCTCGACAGGTACCGGCGATACTGCCGAGATCAACGAGTTGCGCACCAAGCTCGCGCTTGCCGAGGAAGAACTGGAGGCCTCCCGCATCGAGAACAAGGATCTGGAGTCACGCATCGCTGAACTGCAGGCGCGACTTTCCAAGGTCGAAGAATTGCAGAAGATGGTCGAGATCGAAGACGACAGTCTAGCCCAGCTGCAGGCAGAACAGAGCCAGAACCTCGCGACCGAAAGTATGGGTGGTGAAAACCAGGACAGCATGGCGCAGGATGCCTCTGGCGAAACTGCGGTCAGCGAATCGTTAAAAGCGGATGAAGAGGCGCTGCTCGAAGAGTTGCTCGCCGAAGAAGCAGCGGCTCAGGCTGACGAAGTGGCAGCCCTGCAGCAGGGTGATAAGGCCGATGACTCGATGGCTGCCACAGAGGGAAGTGGCGACCAGATGGTGGATGACGAGGCCGGGAGTGCCAAGGCGACATTGCCACCTGCCCCGGTCATTATTACCGAACCTGCATCCGGCGGCAGCGGTTCGATGCTTGATGGCATCCTGCCGGCGAATATTGCCGATATGGTTCCGTCGATGGACGGCCTGCTGACCAACCCGATTATTCTCGCCGCGGTAGGTGGCGTAATCGTTCTGTTGTTGATCCTGGTATTGCTCAAGCGCAGAAAAGCGGCACAGGATAACGAACCGATGATGGCTGATGCCGGCGCCGACGATTTGTTTGCCGGCGATGACGAAGACGAATTGACGCCGATTCATCTGGCCGAAGCAGAGGATCTGGTGGAAACCGATATCCAGGCTCCGGGTGCGGAAGATATGCTGGCGGATGAGGTTTTCGAGGAAGCCGAGGAAGAGGATCAGTTTGCCGCTACTGAAATTGTATCGGCGGCCGACATGCCCGAACCGGAAGCCGAAGCGCCCGCAGCGTCGGTAGCCGAGCAGGATGACGTGCTGAATGAAGTTGATGTCTATCTTGCTTACGGCCTGTATGACAATGCGGAAGATTTGTTGAATAGCAGTCTTGCCGATAGCCCCGAACGTGCGGACTATCGTTCCAAGCTGCTGGATACCTATTTCGCAACCAGAAAGGCTGACGCCTTTGTCAAGGAAGCGCAAAACCTCAAGTCGATGGGTGACGCTGCCAGTCCCTACTGGGATCGTGTGCAGATCATGGGATACGAGCTTGCCCCTGATAACGCGCTGTTTTCCGATGCCAAGGATAGCGGCCTGAGCGCCGCCGACCTCGAGATTGCCAAGCCGCAGGAGGCCGATTTCGACCTCGGTGCCAATGATGAGGACGATACCAACTTTTCCAGTACCGATTTCAATCTTGGCGAAGAGGATAGTGATCTCAACCAGGGTGAGGCAGGCGTTCTGGAATCCACCCAGAATGTGTCCTCTGCCGGCGCTGAGTCGTCGACCGACGACCTTGCTGATGACGCGGATTTGCTCGAGCTGCCGGACGATATCGGTGATGAGCTCGAATTTTCGATGGCTGACGACTCGGGTGTCGATGCCGGGGAAAGTGCCAATGCCGATGATGACGATCTTGATCTGATGGGGGGCCTGGAACTGGACGACGGAGACGACGACCTGGCTCTCGACGGTGATCTGGACCTTGCCGATGCCGACAAAGACGAGCCGGAGCTATCGCTCCTGGACGACGATGCCGATAATGCGGATGACATCGCCCTCGATTTCGATGCGGACGAGTTCAGCGCCGACGATGACCTCGACCTCGACGATGCGGTGCAGATTACACCGCCGGGCGGGGATGAACCGGTAATGGACAAAACGGCCGTAATTACGCCGAATTACCAGGATACCGAAGTTTTCAGACCGCTAGGCAGTGAAAATGCGTCGGCCGACTCGTCTGCAGGTGACGGTGACGACGAGATTTCCGGGATCGATCTGGGCATGGAAGATACTGCGATGAAATCCGGCGATGAAGATATCGAGGAAACCGGTGAGCTGGTACTCGATACGGGCGAAGACGAAGAGGAAGACATTTCCATTATAGACTTCGGTGGGAATGACTTCGAAGATACGGGCGAAACCGAGTCAGTTAGCGTGGACGACGATAACGATTTCGTGCTCGACGACGAAGACGGTGAGGAAGTGCGTACCGGCACCTTTGCGCCCGGTGACTTCGACGAGCCTACCGCCGTGATCGACTCGCTTGCCGCTATCGACGATATGGACGATATGGACGATTTGATGCTTCCCGACGATGTGGACGAAGTGTCGACCAAGCTGGATCTCGCTCGAGCTTTTATCGATATGGGCGATACCGAAGGTGCGCGCGGCAGTCTCGAGGAAGTTATGTCTGAAGGCAACGACGAGCAAAAAGCCGAGGCCAAGGCCCTGCTCGAGCAAATCTAACGGGGCGCGGGAGCACTCCCGCGCCTGATATATTGAGCCTGCAGCTGGGACTGCAGGCTTTTTTTTGAGCCGCCGGCGGTGAATTTCCGATGAACCCTGGCCCGCCGTCGATAAACATTGGCGGAGTTGAGCTGGTCAACCTTGTTTTATTCGCAGGAGGAGCCAGATATACGCTTTGCAAATCAGCTAACGCCGTTGTCGGGGATCGACTAATGAAGTATGCGCTCGGTGTCGAATACCGGGGATCTGGCTACTGCGGCTGGCAACGCCAACCGCATTGCGATTCGGTGCAGCAAAACCTTGAACGGGCATTGAGTTTTGTCGCTGATCATGGCGTAGAGCTGGTGTGTGCCGGGCGCACAGATACCGGGGTACACGCGTTGGAGCAGGTTGCTCATTTCGAAAGCGAGTCCAGGCGCAGCGAACGCGCCTGGCTGTTGGGCGCGAATTGCCGTTTGCCGCGCGATATCCGAATTCGCTGGGTATTGCCGGTTGCGGATGATTTTCATGCGCGGTTTGCGGCTCTGTCACGGGCTTATCGTTACCTGATTTACAACGCAACTGTTCCTAGCGCCCTGTTTCACGATCAGAGCACCTGGGAGTTTCGCCCGCTGGATCACGGCAACATGCACCAGTGCGCGCAACTGTTACTCGGCGAACACGACTTCAGCAGTTTCCGTGCAGCTGGCTGCCAGTCGAAGTCGACGAGCCGCCATATAAAACAGATTTCGGTGTCGCGGCAGGGTGAGCTGGTCATGCTGGACATCGAAGCCAATGCGTTTCTGTATCACATGGTGCGTAATATTGCCGGCAGCCTGATCGCTGTGGGTGCGGGCGAAATGGCCATCGATGAGTTTGCCCACATTTTTGCGGCGCGCGATCGCAACCTGGCTGCGCCGACGGCCCCGGCTGCGGGTCTGTATTTTCTGCGCGCCAGTTACGATGATCGATTTAAGCTCCCCACCAGTTGTAAAAAACCCGTATTATTCTGACTATGACACAACGCACCCGAATCAAGATCTGCGGCATTAGCCGCCTGCAGGATGCACTGCATATCGCAGCTCGTGGCGCCGATGCTATAGGTCTGGTGTTTCATCCACCAAGCCCGCGATTCCTTGAACTGGAAGCGGCCCGGGAAATTCGTCGGGCGCTGCCGCCATTCGTCACCGTGACAGCGCTGTTCCTCGATGAAGCAGAGGACTGGGTCGAGGAAGTGGTCGAGGGCTTGCGTCCCGATTGTCTGCAGTTCCATGGCAACGAAACGCCGGATTTTTGCGAAGCCTGGAATAGACCATATATCAAATCCATTCCGATGGGCAGTATCGACGATCCCGGCAGCTACGCTGCGCGGCACAAAAATGCGCAGGGCTTTCTGTTCGACAGCAACGCCGCTGGACGACAGGGCGGATCAGGTGATACATTTGACTGGTCAAGAATTCCCCCAGCATTCGCACCACCACTAATCCTGGCAGGCGGCATCAACCCGTCGAACGTATCCGATGCCATCGTCCGGGTGCAGCCCTGGGGCGTCGATGTCAGTAGCGGTGTGGAATCGACTCGTGGGGTAAAGAGCAGGGAATTGATCGACCTGTTTTTTGATGAAGTAAAACGCGGTGATGCAAACTTAAGCCGGCAGGGCAGCGAGCATCGCGATGATTAGGCAGCCAGAACGGAGCATCGTATGAACTGGTTCGAGAGATTGATGCCGTCGAAGATTCGTACTTCGGGCGGCAGTGACAAAAGAAATGTTCCCGAAGGCCTCTGGGCCAAGTGCGATAACTGTGACGCGATCATTTATCGTGCCGAACTGGAACGCAACCAGGAGGTTTGCCCCAAGTGCGATTTCCATATGCGCATTGGCGCGCGGCTGAGGCTCGAGGGATTTTTCGACGAAGATAGTAGCAGCGAAATAGCCGCCAATATCGAAGCTGAAGACATACTTAAATTCAGGGACGACAAGCGTTATCGCGATCGCCTGCAACAGGCGCAGAAGCAAACTGGCGAAAAGGACGCCCTGTTGGCGATGCGCGGCACGGTCAAGGGTGTCGAACTGGTCGCGGTCGCGTTCGAATTTCGTTTCATGGGCGGTTCCATGGGGTCGGTGGTCGGCGAAAAATTTGTGCGTGCGGTAAATATTTGCCTGGAGCACGGCCTGCCGCTGATCTGTTTTACCGCAAGCGGCGGTGCGCGCATGCAGGAAGCGCTGTTTTCGCTGCTGCAGATGGCCAAGACCAGCGCCGCGCTTACGCGTTTATCGAAACGAGGTCTGCCCTATATCTGCGTGCTAACCGATCCGACCATGGGTGGCGTGTCGGCCAGCTTTGCCATGCTTGGCGATATTCACATCGCTGAACCGGGTGCTCTGATCGGCTTTGCCGGTCCGCGCGTAATCGAACAAACGGTGCGTGAGACCCTGCCGGAAACTTTTCAGCGCAGCGAGTTTTTACTCGAGCACGGTGCGATCGACATGATTGTGGATCGTCGTGAGCTTCGCGATCGCATCAGTTCGCTGTGTGCCATGCTAATGGGGCAAGCGGCTCCGTAAACGCGATCCTGCAGTTCCAGAACCCCTATCCATGCAATTTACGACCCTTGACCAGTGGCTGGAATGGCAGACCGTACTGCATGACAAGGCCATCGACCTGGGTCTCGAGCGGGTGCGCGAGGTGGCTGACCGCCTCGGCATAGCGCGCATTGCCGGCAAGGTCATCACCGTTGCCGGAACCAATGGCAAGGGATCCACCGTCGCCGCCTATGAAACCTGGCTTCACCAGGCGGGCTTTACCGTCGCCAGTTACACATCGCCGCATTTGCTGGTGTACAACGAACGCATTCGCTACAACCGCCAACTGGCCAGCGATGATCAACTTTGCGAGGCGTTTGCCGCGGTCGAAGCGGCGCGCGCCGATACATCGCTGACGTATTTCGAGTACGGTACGCTGGCAGCCCTTTATTTCATGCAGCAGCGCCAACCCGACTTCGCTATTCTCGAGGTCGGCCTCGGTGGACGCCTGGACGCGGTCAATATCATCGACGCCGACCTGGTGCACCTGACGCCGATTGGCCTCGATCACCAGGCCTGGCTGGGCGATGATCGTGAAGCGATCGGCTTCGAGAAGGCGGGCGTGTTGCGCGAGGCCGTTGCCGTGGTACTGAATGATCCGGAGCCGCCACAGTCCGTCGTCGACCAGATCGCCGCGCTGAACTGCAACTGTTTGCAACTGGGGCGAGATTATCGTCTGCGGTTGCAGTCGAAGGAAGGTTTCCTATGGACCGATGGGCATCGACAGATACAGCTCGACAACCCGCTC